>NPIE01000393.1_pt2 | contig 98589 bp, 82 predicted proteins | sample 8637661 | NCBI WGS metagenome assembly NPIE01 (sample SAMN07420842, study PRJNA396082) | bioreactor metagenome | isolation source: sample BA12 brine-fed electro-methanogenic bioreactor BA | place: Japan: Kochi | collected 2016-12-09
AAATTCACAGTATTTAGAATAAATTCGATATCTTTTGGACAGCTGTGTCCTCAGTCTAAAATCAAATAGGTTAAAATAAGATTAAAGTAACTAATACTTAATTTTAATTTGCTTCTCGAATACCTCTTCAAACAACTTTTCTCTTCTCCCCAAATTCCACAGTTCTATTTCAATAGATTTGTTATTGAGTTTGAGATAGAGCTCAACCGTTCCATTTATTACTTTGGCTTCAATTGAGTTTATTTTTTGCTTATGTGACCTGTCAAGTGAATCTGCTACTCTTAAAATTGCCGATAACTTTTTTACAACTAATTGATCCTTTGAAGACAACAATGCAAATTCTTGATGTTTTTGTTTTGGATGACTTTTACGATGATAACGAGCAACGTTGGCAATAATATTTATTTCATTTTCGTTGAATCCCATGAGTTCACTGTTGCGAATTATATAATTGCTATGTTTGTGATGCTGGTTGTGCGCAATGTGATGACCTATATCGTGCAGTATTGAAGCGGCTATAAGATATTCGCGGGCGCTACCTTCTAATTTATGCAAGTCTTGTAAATCATCATAAATTTTTGTTGCGAGATTGGCAACATGAAAACAATGCTCGCTGTCAAAATAACAAGTCTTTGCAAGCTGCAGAACACTTTCATAACGGATATCGCTTAACCGTGGTCTGTGTTGTTCGATATTTAGATTCCGAAGTGAATCGACTACAATCCCTTCTCTTAAAGCGTACTCGGAAATAGTAAGTTTATTAATTTTCAACTGCTCAAAAATTGTTTGCAAAATAATTATACCGGCGGGGAAAATATCTGCGCGTTTCGAATCCATCCCTTTAATCTTTTTCCTTTCGGATAAGGATTTTGCGTTGAGAACCGTATCGGCAATTTTAGAAAGTTCTTCCTTTGTGAATTCAAAGTTGTTTAAAATTCTATTTGGTGTGACATCTCTTTTTGAAAGCTCTGCAGCAATATTGCCTACGGTTTGAATCGTGCCGGATGAGCCGACACAAACTTCGAACCCGTATTTATCGATATAATTTGTTACGTGAAATATTTCACCTTCAACCCACTTGCGGCATTCATCAATTGCCGATTTTGTGATTTTGTTGCCTTCGAAAAACTTTTGCGTTAATCTGACTGCGCCGATTTTTAGACTCCGAGAAAATTCAATTTTACCGTTAACACCCAAAACAAATTCTGTGCTTCCGCCGCCAATGTCGATACAAAGCGCCCGTTTTTCATAAACGGGAACCGCACGCAAAATACCAAGGTAAATTAATCGTGCTTCTTCTTGCCCGGATATAACTTCTACCTGAATACCGGTTTTCTCATAAACTTTTTCGATAAATTCATTTCTGTTTGCCGATTCACGAACAGCACTTGTAGCAACGGCTCTAATTTTTGCATTGTGTGTTTCGGCAATATCTTTGAATCTTGCAATTGCCGTTACAGCTCTTTCAATTGCATCACCGGTGAGTTTTTTAATATCTCCGGAGAATCCTTCGCCCAAACGAATTACTTCTTTTTCGCGGTCAATTATTTCGAAATTTCCGTGCTCTAAAATTTTTACGACAATCAAATGCACAGAGTTTGTTCCAATATCGATTGCCGCAAAAGAGCTATTGGTTAGCATCATTTAATTCCTTTGCGTTTTTATCTCCAAGAATCATTGTGCAGATTTCATATACATCATTTACGGTTACATCGTCAATTAAATCCGACTTACGTACAAAATATTTATTGGGACCAAGCGGCGCCCAGTTGAAGGGATTTGTAGGACCGAAAATTGAAATCTGCGGTGTATCGGTTGCGCCGGCAACGTGCATAACTCCCGTATCATTAGTAATAAACAAATCTGATATTGAAATTAATGCAGTAAGCTCAGGTATGCTTTTATTCAGAAAGAAACCCGTTTCGATCTTCAAATTTTCTTTAAGATAGTTTATTTCTTCGTTATCACTTTTACTTCCGGTTATATAAAAGACAGAATTATATTCCTCATTCAATCTTTCAACAATTTTGATGAACTTATCAAGCGACCATCTGTTCGGCGGTTTACCTGCTCCGATGTGAAATCCAATTAAATTTTTTGAATTACTCATTCCAAGTTTAGCAGTAAATTCTTTGGCGGTTTTCAAGTCTCGCTCATCAATACTTATGCTTGTTCTGTAATTTTTTGTATTGATTCCAAGAGGACGAAGGATTTCCAATCCGAAATCGGAGATGTGAGTATCGGGATAGCGTTTCCAATTTAACACTACTCTTTTGTGAAATAATTGTGCAAGCTGATTTCTTTTTCCATCTAAAGATGCGGGACCAACACGATAATCACTTTTAGCCAACCTTCCTAAAATACAGCTCGTATTTGAAATGGAAACAGTCGCAGGTACAAAAACCAAATCGTAATTTGTTTTGAGCAACTTCACTAAACTGAAAAAGTATGTCGGGATTAATAATTTTTTTTGGTTATAAACGAACAACTTATCTATAAATTTATTCTTTGTTACTGCATAATAATTTTGGGGACTAACAATTACAGTAAGATGTGCAGTTGGATAAGTTTCTTTAACGGCTCGAAACAGAGAAACGCTTGCAAGCAAATCACCAAATTGGTTATGCTGTCTGACTATTAAAATTTTTTGCGGATTTTTATTTACGAAGTTTTGGTTTTCTTCAACAGCGAAGAATTTTAGAAGCAGCTTTGTAATTAAATTAGAAGAATTATTATTTGCCGACATTAATTCTGTGATTTATCCTTTTCTTGGTCTTTTATTTCCTCAAATTCTGCATCAATAATATCTTTTTTATCAATCTTGGATTTTTTCTCCTTCGGTTCTTTTACATTGCTTTGATCAGTCTTTTGTGCTCTTGATGTAGTGAAAACTCTTACTACCGTTCTTATCAATCTAAAAACAATATAAAAGAACAACGCCCAAACAATAAAACGAATCAGTCCCATCAATTATCCTCTTCTCTCGGGATTAAAGTACTCGATAAATCCCCTGTCTTCTCTAAAAATTTGGTTGAACAATTCATCAAAATCTTTTTGTCTATTTACGAAATCAATATCCGTTGTATTAACAATAAGCAACGGTGTGTTGTTATATTTAAAGAAAAAATTATTATATGCTTCACTCAATTCTTCGATGTAACCGCGTGTTAAGTTACGTTCAACTTTTCTTCCTCGCTTTTTGATATTGTGCATCAATCTATCGGTGGATGACTGAAGGAAAATTACCAAATCCGGTTTACGAAGATTTCTCTGCAGCAGCGGGAAAAGATTTTCGTAAAGTTTCAGTTCTTCCCCTTCTATGTTTAGATAAGCAAAAATTTGGTCTTTATCAAAGATATAATCGGAAACGATATATTTAGCGAAGAGGTCTTCTTGCCCAAGCTGCTCTTGCTGTTTATAACGGTTGATTAAAAAGAACATCTGGGTTTGAAATGCATAACGTCTTCTATCGTCATAAAATTTTTCTAAAAAAGGGTTGGTTTCAAATTCTTCCAAAATCAAATTTGCATCAAGCCGCTCAGCAAGTTTTTTTGCAAGTGTCGTTTTTCCGGCTCCAATTACACCTTCAATAGCTATATACCTTATTTCTTTCAAAATAAATCTCGCTTAAATAAAGTTGAATTCTAATTTACAAATTATGTTTTCTTCCAAGTTCTCTTTGCTAAGTTCACAAATCTTTTTCTTTTCAATAGGATGCACAAACTCCGGTGCAATTTCACATAATGGAATAAGAACAAAATCTCTATTCAGCACATCTTTGTGAGGTACGGTTAATTTATCGTCACTGTAAATCAAATGGTTGTAAAACAAAATATCGAGATCAACTTCCCGCGGACCCCACTTTTCTCTTTGTTTACGACCGATTTGCTTTTCAATATCTTTTGACAATATAAGTAAATCTTTGAGACTGAGCGATGTTTCAATCTCTGCAACGCAATTTAAGAAATTATTTTGTTCCTTGTAGCCGTAAGGCTTGCTTTCGTAAATCGAAGATACTTTTATTACTTCACAGCAATCGGAATTACCTAACAGTTCAAGCGCTTTTTCGATGTATGATAATCTATCGTCAATGTTTGAACCAAAACCGATATAACTACGATTTACCATTTTCTTTTGTTACCTCTGCTTCAACGTGATCAATCAAACCGCCAACGGGAACGCTTTTCTTTCTAACAGTTGCGGTCACCTTATATACATTCGGGAAGTGATGCAGCACTTTATCGGCTATCTCAGTTGCAATCGTTTCAATTAAGTAATACTTTTTTTGATGAATTATTTCATTGACGTATTTATAAACTTCAGTGTAATCAATTGTTTTTTTGAGATTATCTTCTTTAGCAGCTTCGGAAAAATCTGTGTGCATTTCTATATCGACTTCAAACTTTCCGCCGATATTCTGCTCTTCCTTCAATGCACCGTGATATGCGTAAAATGATGCTCCTTTTAGTCGAATTATGTTTGACATTTTATTGTATCCGTAGTATTGCTGAAATTGTTCACAAAATTAGTAATTATTCTGTAAATAATTATCGAATTTACAAATTAGCGAATTAAATTTACTCGGATAATCCGGGAATACCCGGAAGAAAAATTCTAATTCCGGAGCGCTAAATTCTAAACAATAGTCAAATCCAAAATGGGAATTTTCAAAATGCACTTTCACTTTGGATTTTGAGTTTTGTGTTTTGTGTTTTTAATTTTTGCATTTGTTTAGTGCGTTAGCTCACGAGTGTGTTGCAGAATTGTCACTCTGAATGTAGCGAAACCGGATGAATACCGAAGGCATCGCTATACGAGAATCTCACCCAGAATACATTGAGGTTTTCGGAATTATAAGGTGAGATCCCTCGCACGCCCCAAAACAGCTCATTCGGAATGACAGTTTACTAAGTTAGACAAAAGACTCTAACGGATTATGATTTTGAGTTCTGCCTCAATCTTTTTTTAATGCTATAATGCCAAGTGCCCTACCCGAAACTTTTCCGTCTCTTCTGTAAGAATGAAGATATTCTTTTTCGAAAGTGCACAAGTTACTTACTTCAATATTATCCGACTTCACCCCATACTCAATCAGCATATCTCTATTGGCTGCTTTAAGATCGAGCAAATATTTATCTTCTTTAGGCTGCAAATATTTTTCATCAAAAAAGTTCTTGAACTCTTCCCCAACTTCATAATTCTTTTGAGAAATACAAGGTCCTATGTACGCAATTAGGTTTTTTGGGTTCGAATTAAAATCAGATTTTAATTTCTGCAGAGTTTTCTGTAATATTTTTTCTTTCGTACTTCGCCAGCCTGAGTGAACTGCTGCTATAATTTCTCTCTCCTTATCAAAAATAAAAATCGGTGTGCAGTCTGCTGTTGAAACCGTCAAGCCAATATTCTTTTCTTTTGTAATCATTGCATCGCTTTCACCTTGGTATCCGGCATGTGTAACTATTTTAATCCCATCTTCATGAACTTGTTTTAGAAAAGCAATTTGAGCACTTGTCAAACCTATTGACGAAAAAAAGAGTTTTCTATTTTCCTCTACTAACTTTTCATCATCACCCACAGATTGTGACATATTGAAATAATATGGCGCTCCTCTTTCCAAACCGATTTTTGTAGAGAATGCAAATTTTACTTGCGGATATTTTTCGAATAGTTCTGATTTTATGATTTTCATACCCCAAACATAACAAATCTTATATATTCTCTGTGCCTTTGCGACTTAGTGGTTTTTCTTCTTATGCATTTACGGCAGAGACACTAAGACATAAGCTTTAAAAAGTAATTCGATTTCTCTATTTTCATATCCATTATATAAAAACGGTAAAACAATGAGTGAAAGAAAAAGCTATGATCCAAAGAATCATACAGCTGAACATATTTTGAATCAAACAATGGTTCGTAAGTTTAATAAAGGACGATCATTCAGCGCACATATAGAAAAGAAAAAATCAAAATGCGATTATCACTTCGACCGGAATCTGACCGATAAAGAAATAAACGAAATTGAAACACAGGTCAACCAAGTTATCTCCTCCGACCTTCCCGTGATTGAGGAATTCTACAATCGCAGTGAAGCTGAGGAAAAATTCAACTTAGAAAAACTTCCCGAAGAAGCCGGAAATAAAATTAGAATAATAAGAGTCGGTGATTATGATGCTTGTCCTTGCATTGGTGAGCACGTAAGCAGCACAAAAGAAATCGGCACATTCAGTATTATATCCACTGCCTTTGAGAATGATGTGCTTAGAATTCGATTTAAAGTGCGAGATACTAAGTAGTTTACTTTTCATCCTCATCAAGTTTTCAATCCGATTCAGTATTGCCCGTTTCCCTATTGAATAAATATCACTATCTTTAATGGTTATTAAGAGAAAGCATAATCCTATGAGTGCAATTAAAAACTATACCGAAAAGAATCTCCGTAAAAACATCAAAGAGCTCGGGTTTATTCTTGGGGATATTTTAAAAGAACAAGAAGGCGAAAAGTTATTCAATACAGTTGAAAAACTGCGTGCTCTTACAAAAGTTTTACGGGAAAAACCGTCAACAAAAAATAAGATTAGGCAGATAGTTGATAAACTCGACTTGCACGAGTCGCACAATGTAATTAAGGCTTTTGCAATTTATTTTATTTTAGTAAACGCCGCCGATGAGGTACACAAAATTGTCATCAATAAAATACATGAAGACAATTTAGCGAAAATACAATCGGGTTCCTTCAAAGAATCGGTACATAAATTAAAGCAGATGAAAATAGATACTGGTGAGCTTGATAAAATTATCAACCAGATCGAGATTATACCGGTATTTACCGCTCATCCAACCGAGGCAACCCGGCAGACAATTTTAAAGAAGATTTTACGCATCAGTAATTTACTTTTGGGAAAAGAATTATCATTCCTTTCATATGCAGAAGAAGAACAAATCAAAAGTAAAATAAAAGCCGAAATTACACTTCTATGGCAATCGAATGAAATTCGATTCAGTAAAATTACTGTTGAAGATGAAGTGATGAGAGGATTATTCTTCTTCAAAAATGTTATTTATCAAATTTTACCTAAAGTTTACGACAGCCTCAGTTTTGAATTAAAAAATAAACTTGGGTACGATAAAAATATTTCTTCATTAATTAAATTCGGGTCATGGATAGGTAGTGATAGAGACGGGCATCCTTTTGTTTCGGTCGATATCACTAAAAACACGTTCAACATTCACAAAAGAGAAATTATAAATCTTTATTTAAGCGAACTGAATTACATCTATGAGTACTTAAGCACTTCAACATACTTAAAGAAAGTTTCTCCGAAATTGAAAAAACGCGTTCTTGAAAACGAAAACAAGCTTAGACTTGGCAAAAATTACAAACAATTACGCGAACCGACTGAAATTTACAGAGGATTTCTCTATCAAATTCATTCAAAATTATCGAACACACTTACCGGTGAAAAACCAAAGTACGAGAACAGCAGCGAGTTAATCGACGCCCTCAATATTATGCGGGAAAGCCTTATGCAGAATGATGGAGAAGTAATTGTACAAAATTGGATTGATCCTTTTGTGCTAAAGGTGGAGACGTTTGGTTTTCACTTTGTCAAACTCGATATCCGCCAAAATGCAAAATTTATTCGAGAATCGGTTGATGAACTTTTTCAATTAACCGGAGTAGAAAAGAAATTCAGTGATCTATCGGAAGACCGAAAAATTGAACTATTAAACAAAGAAATACTCAACACTCGCCCGTTGACAAATCCGTATCTCAAGTTTTCCGAGACTACCAAACGAACATTGGACGAAATTAAACTGATAACCTGGGGTGTAAACAATATTTCTACTCATTCAATTTCCGATTATATAATCAGCAATTGTGAATTTGTCTCAGATATTTTATCAGTGCTACTTCTTGCAAAAGAAACCGGCGTGGTAAAAATCAATAAAGGTAAAATCAATTCTTCCGTTGTCGATATTCTTCCCCTCTTTGAAACAATTGAAGATTTGCGCAATTCCGAAAGTGTAATGCAAAAATTGTATTCGGTGACTTCCTATAAAGAACAACTTAAGAAAAGAGACAACACTCAAAAAATTATGCTCGGTTATTCCGACAGTAACAAAGACGGCGGAATTGTAACATCCAATTTTGAGCTTTACAAAGCTCAGATAAATCTTCAAAAAATATGTGAACAAAATAAAATCAAATTAATATTGTTCCACGGCAGAGGCGGAAGTATTTCGAGAGGCGGCGGACCGGTTTATCGCTCAATTCTTGCTCAGCCGCCCGGTACAATTCAAGGCAAAATTAAACTTACCGAACAAGGTGAAATGATTTCCGCTAAGTATCTTGTGCCTCAAACAGCACAAAAAAGTTTGGAAACTATTGTATCTGCCGTATTAACACAGACGGCAAATAGTTATAAGAAAAAAGTACAGCCTAATACTAACAAATTCATTAATTCATTCGAAGTTATTTCCGAAGAAGCATTCCAGCATTATAGACGACTTGTAAAGCATCAAAACTTTATAGAGTATTTCAGAACTGTTACACCTATTGACATAATAGAAAAAATTGAAATCGGTTCACGTCCGCCTTCAAGAAAGAAAGGACAAGATATTTCTGCGCTGCGAGCAATACCGTGGGTGTTCAGCTGGACTCAAAACCGGCAAACTATTTCAGGTTGGTACGGATTTGGACATGCAGTTGAACAAGTAGTAATGAAAAATATTATTACAATAGAAATGCTGCAGAAGATGTATCGCAGTTGGAAATTTTTTAACGCACTTGTTCAAAACATTGAAATGGTGCTAACAAAAACCGATATGCTGATTGCTGAGGAATATACAAGATTGAATAAATCAAAAGGTGCAAAGGTGATTTTCAACCAGATCAAAAAGGAATATGAGAAATCTGTTGAATATATTTTGAAAATTACCGGCGAAAAAGAGCTGCTCTCGCACGACCCTCAATTAAAACGGACATTGGAATTACGTAACCCTTATCTCGATCCGATTAGTTTCATTCAAGTAAAACTTATTGAAAGATACCGTACTTCAAATGAAGGGAAAAAGAAAAGAGAAGAACTTTTGACTGTGCTTCGTTCAAGTGTGAATGGAATTGCAGCAGGAATTAGAAATACAGGCTGATAACTACACTTCTTCAAAATGGATATCTTTTGCTTTCTTATCCGAGAAAAATGAATAAACTGCCGGGATAACAAACAAAGTTAATATTGTTGAAAATATTAATCCGCCTATAACTGCAATACCCATCGGCATTCTGCTTTCAGAACCTGAACCGAGTGCAAGCGCAATTGGTAAGGTTCCTAATACGGTAGACAAACTCGTCATTAAAATTGGTCGGAACCGAAGAACTGAAGCTTCTTTAACTGCTTCAACAAGTCCCAATCCCTGTGCCTTCTTTTGATTTGCAAACTCAACAATTAAAATTCCGTTCTTAGTTACCAAACCGATGAGCATTATTTGACCGATTTGACTGAAGATATTTATTGTTTGATCGAAATACCAAAGTGAAAGCAGAGCTCCGGCAATTGCCATTGGTACAGTAAACATAATTATAAACGGATCGCGAAAACTTTCGAACTGTGCGGATAAAACCAAGTAAATAAAAACAAGCGCAAGAATAAAGACAAAAACCAAACTCGAAGCACTTTCTTGAAAATCTTTTGAAGGACCTTCTAACGCAGTTGAAAAAGTCTCATCCAAAATTTCGGATGAGATGTTATCCATAGCATCTATTCCGTCACCGATTGTTTTACCGGGCGAAAGGCTTGCAGAAATTGTTGCAGAAACATATCTGTTAAATCTATATAACTGCGGCGGTGTGCTTTCCTCAGAAAGATTGACAAGTTGGTCAAGTTGTATAAGTTGATTAGTATTATTTCTTACGTACAATTTTCTCAAATCAATCGGTTGATTTTGATCTTCTTTTTCAACTTGCCCAATGACGTAATATTGTTTTCCATCCTTAATAAAAAACCCGTAACGCTGTTCGCTGAAAGCGAGTTGAAGAGTTTGAGCGATGTCCTCAACAGTAATTCCCATTTCGCGGGCTTTGGCACGATTAATTTCTACTACCAATTCAGGCTTAGTGAATTTAAGATTCACATCAACAACGGCAAATGTAGGATCTTTCCGAGCAGCATTTAAAAATTTAGGGATAACTTCCTTCAACTTATCTAAGTTCGGTGCTTGCAGAACATACTGAACAGGCAAACCTCCGCGTGAAGTACCGATCGATTGATCTTGAATGACAAATGTTCTTGCATCGTTCAGTTCGTTTGCAATCCTTTCAACTTCACGGGCTACTTCACCTTGTGTTCGTTCACGTTTATCAGCGTCAACCAATTTTAAGCGCATAAATCCGCTGTTAACGGAAGACGAAGCTCCAAATCCGGGCGAAGTAACCGAAATAAGCGCTTCTCTTTCAGGTACATTTGCCATCACCGAATCAACAAACTTGTTCATATAATCTTCCATAAATTCATAAGTCGAGCCTTCGGGAGCGGTAATCGAAACACGCATGGCTCCCCTGTCCTCCATCGGCGCTAACTCGCTTTGAAGTGATTTACCAAAAAGAGCAATCATAATTGCCGATATTACAATTATCAAAAATGCGAGCCATCTTTTGCTCATAAAAGAATTAAGCATTGATCTGTAGCCGTTTTCAAGTCCCTTGAAAAACGGCTCGGTCATATTGTAAAACTTATTGTGCTTTTGTCTTTGTTTAAGAAGTTTTGAGCTAAGCATTGGAGTAAAAGTAAGCGCAACAAAAGAGGATATTATCACCGATCCGGCAATAACCACACCGAATTCTCTAAATAACCTTCCGGTTATTCCTTCCAAAAACATAATAGGTAGAAAAACCGATGCAAGGGCTAAAGTTGTTGCAATAACTGCAAAGAAAATTTCGTGAACACCTTTTAACCCGGCTTGAACCGGGTCCATACCGGTTTCAATTTTTTTATAAATATTTTCAAGAACCACAATAGCATCGTCAACTACAATCCCTATTGCAAGAACTAATCCAAGCAGTGTGAGAACATTAATTGAATAGTCTGCCATATACATTATAAAGAAAGAACCGATAAGAGAAATCGGGATAACAACAATCGGAATAAGAGTAGTCCGCCAATCCCGCAAAAATAGAAATATAATAAGTATGACAAGTCCGAATGCCAGAAAAACAGTTTGCTGTACTTCGCTTATAGAATCACGTATGTATTCAGTAACATCAAAACCAACACCTAATTCTATATCTTCCGGCAAATCTTTTTTGATTTGTTCTACGCGTTTGTAAAATTCATCGACAATTTCAATTTGGTTGGCACCCGGCTGAGGGACAAGAACAATCCCCACCATTGGGATGCCGTCGCGTTTTAATATTGATCTATCGTTCTCCGGATATAATTCCGCCCTACCGATATCACTAAATCTTACCAACCTGCCGTTGCTTTCTTTTATAATAAGATTATTAAATTCCTCAACAGTATTTAATCTTCCTAACGTTCGAATAGTCAACTCGGTATTTTTTCCTTCAATGCGACCGGTTGGGAGCTCAATATTTTCACGGCTTAAAGCATTCCGTACATCAACGGGAGTAATTTGATAAGCAGAAAGTTTTACGGGGTCCATCCACAAACGCATCGAGTATCTCTTTTCACCCCAAATCCAAACTTCACTAACACCGGCGATTGTTTGAACTCTTTCTTTGAATGTTCTTTGAGCAATATCGGAAAGTTCAAGAAGATCGCGAGTGTCACTTTTTATGTTGAGAAAAACAATCGGGATTGCATCGGCATCGGCTTTTGTTACAATCGGCGGCTCGGCATCCGGTGGGAGATTTCTTCTAGCGCGGGACACTCTATCGCGCACATCATTTGCTGCATCTTCAAGATCAACATCTATTGTAAACTCAACTCGAATTGTGCTTCTTCCGTCTCTACTCACCGATGTCAAAGTTCTTATACCGGCTATACCGTTGATAGATTCTTCAAGCGGCTCGGTGATTTGTGATTCTATCACATCTGCATTCGCACCTGTATAGGTTGTTGATACTGTAATAATAGGCGGATCAACACTTGGATATTCACGTATACCAAGATAAGTGTAACCGATAATACCAAACAGCACAATTGCTATTGCCATTACCGATGCGAGAACAGGACGACGAATACTTACGGAAGATAAACTCATATTGCCTTATCTAAAATTTCTGATTGATACATCAATACCGGGTCGGAGTTGAATGATTGCGGAAACTATAACGGTATCTCCTGCGCTAATCCCTTCAATAACCTGCACTTCGGTATTAGTTCTCACGCCGGCTTTAATTCTTGACGGAGCGGCTTTACCATTTTTGAATAAATAAACCATTTCTCCACCGATATCCGGGACTACAGCTTCAGTAGGTACCGATATACTATTGGCATTTTTATCAAGTACAACTTCAACTTCAGCATAAGAACCTGGGAGTAAAATACCCGTACCGTTTTCAGTTTTTGCTCTAACTTTTAACGTTCTGGTCGTCGGATCAACCTTGGGGTCTATTGCATATATATTTGCCGTATACTCTTTATCGGAATTTGGAACGGTTACTTTTACTTTATCCCCTATTTCAACTTTATTGGCATGTTTAATTGGTAAAGCAAAATCTATTTTTATGGGCTTGATCTTTGTTAAAACTGCAATGCTGATAGAAGAATTTATAAAACTACCTTCACTTATTGATCTTAAACCGACGATACCGTCAAAGGGTGCACGAATTTCAGTTTTATCAATTTGTGCGGTTAAGAGCGCTTCATCTGCTTTTCGTGAATTGAGCTCGTTCAAAACAACATCGTATTCTTCTTGACTGATGAGATTCTGTTCCAATAATTTTTTAGAACGAAATTCTTTTTCTTCGGCTAATTTTATTTGTGATTTAACTTTATCTAACTGTGCTTGAAGATCAGCATCATTTATTTTTACAAGCAGATCGCCTTTTTTTACCTTGCTGCCTTCATCGAAATTTATTTTAATAACTTTACCTGCAATTTCCGGTCGAAGTTCTATTTCTTCATCTCCCATTAACGAGGCATTCAAATACAATTTTTCAGCCATTTCTTTTTCACTCAATATCATAACATCGGCTTCAACAGTATTTGATTTTTGGTTTTGAGATGCTTGTGCATCACCGCTTTCCCAAGATATTTTAGGGAGGGCAAGTAAAAAAGCCACAACTATTACCAATCCCCAATAAATATATTTTTTCTTCATAATCCGTTCTTGTTTTTCAATTCAGCAAATATACAACTTAAACAATCATATAAAAAGATTAGATGTTCTTTTTAAAAAAGGATTCAGTGTATACTACTGTTAGTAAAGCGACGATCCTTCATCACTCACAAATTATTTAATGTAAGTCCCAAAACAAGCGAGCAGTAATGCTCGCTTTACAGAATTACACGAGTGAAATTATTTCTTTCATAACTTTTGTAAGATCACCTTTGACTTCAAATGTTGTTACTCTTCTTTTCGCCTGAAGAAGCGCCTCTCTATCCCCAAGAGCCTGTGCCCGTATCAACACATCAAAGGTGACATCCGATTGATTTGAAGTAGCTTCGTTCGGAATTCCGAGATTTAATTTTCCGCTTTCAATAAATTGGATAAAAATTCCCGAACCGTTATCGCCTTTGTGAAGTTGGCCGGTTGAATGTAGAAATCGAGGACCGAAACCAAACGTTGTTGCCGTTTTGTATTTCTTCAAAATTTTTACACGAAGCTGGTTGAAAAGTAATGTCGTTTCCTCAGTTGGATTTACAAAAGCTTGAATTGCAACATAGTCACCCATCTGCGCATCTTTCAGTAATAAATTAAATGCTTCCGAGACTTTTGTAATTTTTTGAGATGAATAAACAGCCAATTCCTCATTTTCGAAAGTGACTTCCGGTTGAGGCAATTCCCCTTCTCTTTGATACTTAGATAACAAGTTTCTCGCCTGAACCTTAGCAGATTCAACATTCGGCTGATCGAACGGTTGGAGATTCATTTTCCATCCTGCTATTGCCGTTGCCATTTCCCAATTGAAGAACTCTGCTCCAAGTGAATAAATATCTTCTAAAATAATTTCTATTAACGGGAAACCTTTCTTTTTAAGATCAAAAATAAATTTATCGTGCGGATGTTCATTCTTGAGACGAGTGTAAACAAAAACTCTATCATCCCCATAGTAATCAGAAGAAACAATTTCTTCCAAATCAACCGGGACAATGCCTTTGCCGTTTTTGCCGGTACTTTCGGCTATTAATTGCTCAAGCCATGCACCAAAATATTTTAGACTATCGGAATAAACAAGCGTTAGTTTGTTTATGTTTTTTTCTGCTAAAGCACCAATCAATACACCGAGTACGGCGGAATTATTATCTAGTATTTTTTTATGATCAGAAATTTTTGCTTTATTAACAGCATTCTCAGCAGAATGAAGCAGTTTTTCCAAATTAACTCCTGTTAATGCTGCAGGTACAAGACCGAAGAGTGAAAGAGCAGAATACCTTCCACCTATGTTTGGATCATTTAAAAATATTTTACCGAACTTAAGTTCTTCCGCAATTTTTTGTAAGCCGCTTCCGGGATCGGTGATTGCTGCAAAGTGTTTACCAACTTCACTTTCTCCCAATTGATTTAAAAGATAATTGTAGAAAAATTTCATAAAGGATAATGTTTCTACCGTACCGCCCGATTTAGTTGAAACAATGTAGAGTGTTTCTTTTGGATTTAACTTTTCGGCATATTTCTTTACTGCCTCAGGATGAGTACTATCGAGAACGAAAACATCTAACGGTTTTTCCTCAGTGCCGAAAATTAGACTAAATACTTCCGGCGCAAGTGATGAACCGCCCATTCCGAGAATTAAAGCATTCTTGAATCCGGCTGCTTTAACATTGTTTACAAATTCATAAATTTCCGGTAAACTCTTTTTTGAATTCTCAACACAATTTAACCAGCCAAGCCGGTTAGAAATTTCGGCTGGATCTTCGCTCCAAACGGTATAATCTTTTTCCCAAATTCGTTCAATTATTTTTTTATCCAACAAATCTTGAAGTGTATTCTCAAGAAGAGTTTTGTAATTACCTAAGCCGCTTAAATCTAAAACGCTCATTTTTTCCTCTATTTTTTGACAAAATTATTTATAAACCGTACAAGCATCAAATTGATTTTGTTGAAACGGTATATTAATAAAAAACCTCGTGAAAATAATTTTAATCACGAGGTCTTATAAATGGCAAAAAAGTTCACAAAAAGTAATTAAAAACTAAAATTTTATTTCAACTTATCTTTATACTCACCGAGCGCATCTTTGTGAACCATAAAATCCATTATCTTTAGTCTGATATAGTCTTCCCTAAAGAAATAATACCCTTCGTTGTTACCGTCACGTGCAGAAGCACCGGAATCTTTTACAAGATACCAATCGGTTCCGTCAAGATTCATCCAGCCAACAACATGCAGCCCATGATCATCGGTTGTGGTTTCATTACTAAATCTATATTGACGGGAATAATCATTAATATATTCAACAGGGATATCAAATTCAGGAATTAAGAACACATCTTTTTCCGCAACTTTACCGGGTTCTGAAACATCACCACCTATACATATAGTAAAACCTTCGCGGATAGCATTCTGAAAAATCTTCATAAAATCATCAAGCGGAAGATTCCAATAGTCTTTATTATCCCACCAATTATCTGGCACTTCATATTCAACTTGTTCCCAATAAGGCTGCTGCATATAGGAAAGAATATCATAATAATCATTTAGGTTCAACTGAAGATAATCACTCAAATAAGTTTTTGGTGTATATTCTTTACCTTCAACCATAAACTTCTCGGGCGGAGTACCGAGGTGTTGATTAAGAATTGATTTAATGGTTTCAATAACTATTTCTTCATTCCAAGCATTTGCTTTTTTGACACTTTGCAGGTAATTATTCATTTCTTTGTAAACGGCAGTGTGATTATGAAATTTTTGTCCTTCTTTCAACCCGGTATAAAATTCTGCCGGAACAATTCCATACTGTTTCCAAATACGTGTAACTGCATTTGCTTCGGAACCTTGCTCAAAAATTGTTTCACCGCGAGATTGCACAAAGCCTCTTGCTTTCTCTACATATTCCCAATAAACAGTATACATTTCGGAAAGTTTAACTTCTTTTTTATGAAGACGATAAACTTCCGATTCAAAGTAAGAAGTTGTTGAAAACGACCAGCATGTACCGGTATTTCCTTGTGAGATTGGGGGCTGATGCCAATACGATTCAAACTGATCAACTGATGTTGGGAGTAAAACTCCTTCTAAATCAACCTGGAAAATTTTGCGGGGTTCTTTTTCTTTCTCTTCATACTTTTCAATTTCTTCTTTGATGTGGTTCCAAAACTTCGCTTTTGATTCGACAAATTTTGCTTTGCTTTGTGCATTAACACTAATTAAGATCGATAGACCTATTAAAATGGTTATAATTCTTTTTAACATTACTTCTCCAAATTGTGGAAAAATGTTATATGAAATATAATTATTGTGAGATATAAATTGAACTTAGTTTCACGGGTAATTAATTATTATTTATATTTGATAAAACAAAAATTTGTTTTAAGAAAGGATATGGATGAGCAGGTTTGCACCGATTTTTGTTATTGTTGCCGCAAGTCTTTGGGGTATTGATGGAGTAGTATTACGTCCTGAACTTTATTCACTCCCGGTAGGATTAGTAGTTTTTATCGAAAGCTCAATAGTTGCGATTTTACTCTCCCCCATTTTTCTCAAACAATACGGAAAACTAAAAGCTCTCACATTTGCTGATTGGGGTTCTTTTGTGGGAGTTGCACTATTCGGAGGCGCTATCGGAACGATGGCTATTACCAAAGCACTTTTTTACGTCGATTATGTTAATCTTTCGATTGTTATTCTTATTCAAAAACTACAGCCTGTTTTTGCACTTGTTTTAGCCGGACTTATCCTCAAGGAAAGATTACCGAGAATATTTTTTTTATGGGCTGCTTTGGCAATAGGAGGTGCTTATTTAATGACATTCGGTTTTAAAACGCCCGCCACTGCAAACGAAGGCAACAACGCAATGGCGGCAATGTACTCGATTATCGCGGCTTTAAGTTTTGCTTCATCAACTGTTTTCAGCAAACGTGCTTTGCGTAATGTTGGCTTTGAATTAGGTACCTATCTTCGATTTTTGATTTCATCGATTATTATGTTTTTAATCGTGCTTCCGCTCGGTGAACTTCCTCAAATTACGGAGGTAACTCAACGCCAATTTTTAATCTTTTTGTTAATTGCATTTACTACCGGCGGCGCGGCTATTTTTCTATATTATTACGGATTAAAAACCGTTACAGCTTCGGTTGCTACAATTTGTGAACTTGCATTTCCTTTAACCGCTGTGATTCTTGAATATTTACTTCGAGGAAATATACTCGGACCGGTTCAGTGGGTTGGAGTTGGGATTTTGCTCTACAGTATTTTTAAAGTTACAAGAATAAGCAGTGAAAGAATAAAAAAAACTGTAAAATCTACAAACCGAGAGTAATACCGCTCAATAAACCGAAATTTGGATTATCATCCGTTAATCCTTTCATTAAACCCAAATCGAGAACGAACATATCATCAATTTGATAAATAATTCCACCTAATAAGAATTTAGTATGTTCCAACGATTCAAAGCAGCAGTTTCTTGCTATTCCGAATTCAATAACGGTTGATAATTTGTTGCTAAGAAATTTTTCAGCAGCGAGAGAATATTCCCAAAAATCCGGTCTTTCACCGATAACATTATGATTAGTTGAATAACCAAATTGCGTGTGAATATGTAATTCTTCCCATTCTTTTGTCAAAAGAAGATAGGTACCGTAATTAACTTTCCCTTTACCGAATCCGATACTCTCATCACCGGTTGGTAGAGTTACAAAAGGTTTTATCCCTATCCGCAAAAGATCGTCATACAAAATTTGTTTTAATTCTATTGTTGCATCGCCGAGACTGTTGAGTGTAAAATTATCATCCCAACTTTTGTGATAGGCTAAACTAAATACAATATCAGAGTTATTAAATAAACCATACGAAAACGTAATTGGTATTGTCATTTCCATAATTGCATCGTAATCATAAAATTCATAGACGAACTCGAATTCAAAAGAATTCTTGCCTAAGTTGAATGCATCGTCTGTGTTTAAGGGATGACCGGCAAAAACAATACTGCTAACTAAAAAGAAAAATTTAATATTTTCATGCAGTTTCATTTCCTTTAAACCATAAATCTATTAGTGAGATCGAAATCATTGCATAAAATGAAAGGTATAACATTACTGCCGAAAAAATTGTAATGTAAACAAAGTTTGGGTGGATATATCTCATCAGCCAAATCGAGCCAAAAGATAAAATGATTGAAACAAACGGTTCGATCATTAAAAATGCTTTCCAAAATCCTTTTACTCTGCTATTGAAATAAAATATAAACCCAATTGAGCCGAAGATAAATGAGAACCCAAGTACATGATTATGTGTTGTAATCAACAATTCACTCAACGGTTTCGGATAATTTTCCGGTATCGTGAACTCGTCATCTTCAGCAGATTGACTACCATTAAATCTCTCAACTGCTCCACTTGGTGTCATATCAGTTGTGTGATTTACGAAATAAAGTCCGAGCGATAAACCGATTGTTACAACAATTATATATGCGGTAACAAATTTCTTAAGTAACGGTTCAAACCCTTTCAACGTTATATTCATAACCGATCCTTAATTTCGGGCAAAAGTAATGCAAGTTTGTGTATTCCTTTGCTAACAGAATGCACCGAAATTGTCGCTCCGCTAATTCCGTTTATTTCTTTCCCTACTTCATAGCTTGAACTTGAATCTTTGTTTTTAAACTGAGCATTCCAATTTTTGTTTTTGACTGCGCCGCCGTAAGGTTCTCTGTATTGAATAACCGAACTATTAATAATTTTGCAATCCGTATCAAAAATTACGAGGAAGGTAATCGGCAGCGATTTACCGAGCACATTATCAAGAACGGCAAAGCCGGTGACCTTGCCGTTCTTTTTAACTTTCCAGATATAAAGTTTATCTTGAAAAAATTTCTGTTGTGTTTCTCTTTCAATTTTATTTTTTATTTTTGGTGGGATAATGAATACGGTCATTTCATATTCAACATCGCCGCCGAAAGTATTTTCTATTGTTTCTTCTGTTTTATTTTTAATGTCGTTGGCAGACAATGATAAAACAAAGAGAATGATAAAAATCAGTATTTTATAGTTTTTAAAAATCATTAAAACATATACCCTACGCCAAGATTAAACAAATCGACTTTTGCATCATCTAATTGTCGGGTTCTAACACCGTAATCAATTTTAAATACAACTTGATCAAGGGGAAGAATATTTAACCCGACCATCCATTTTCTGAAGTGATACATTTCTTCCAAATCTCCTCCGCCGGTAACCGAATTAGCGGTGTTGTAATCAGTATAACGTGCAAATGGAATTATCTTCGTTCCAATACCGAGAATATCTGATACATCATATCCCAAATCAAAGTAATAACCCAATGAGGATTCGACGGAACCGTTATCGTAACTTATATTCCCAATTTCAAAAACAGCGTATAAGTTATTTGCAGAATACCGGAGATGTCCTTCAATTAGGCTGAATGCATTGTAAGTTGAATCCCCCTTAGCGTTATTATAGGAAAAGGATGCACCAACTTTTACGCCGGGTACACCGAGATAATCTATTCTAAAGTTATACAGTAATTCTTCGGCATCGGCTTTAAATCCTTTTAGGCGTCCTCCTCTGATTCCTGATGATGCGCTGAACCCGTCGGCATCTAAGCCTTCCATAACAGTGAATTTATAATCAAATCCTTCCAAGTTACCGTAAACTGAAAGACCGTTACCGAACCAAGTAGTTGGAATTATTTTACTGTTATATTCTGGACGTTCAACGCCGAAAAACAGCGGCGGTTCATGATATTCATTTATCAATCCTACAGAAGGCAAAATAACACCGGCTTGAAACCCGAACCAATCAGCATGATGGTAATTGACGTAAGCCTGCTCTAGTTCCAATTCACCATGTCCATCAGCTACTAAATTATGCTCTAATTCAACTTCGGCTTTAAATGACCATTTTTCAGACCATGCGTAAGAATAAAAGAGAACGAATCTGTGAAAGTCCAATGTCTTTTTCGAATCTCCTCCATCTGGAGTTTCAACATTGTAATGCAATTCGCCATAACCACCGACTGTAGATTTTGATGTAAAAAAATCGAAATCTTGCGCAAAAAGTGAAGCTGAAACAAATATATATAAAATTACCACTCGAATAGACTGCATATTTTTAATACTCCTTTGTTTTGGGGAAATTAATTTTTATTTAGACCAAATATAAATAAGGAAATAAAAATATCCAAACAAAACTGTCTTTTTATTCAATTAAATTGATTCTATTCGTAATAGGTTGGTGTTTCGGGGCTTTTGAGATGAGAAAAAACGTGAGCTAAATGCTTAGAATTTGTGCGATTTTGAGATAATTCGGGCAAATTTTCAAAATTGAAAAATGCTACTTCCGGCGTTTCAAAACTTGGAGTGGCTTCGCCGTCAATTATTTGACATAGGTATACGATTTTGACTGCGTGAAACAATTCCATTGGACCTGAGCTTCTATTCGCATCATAAACGCCAACTATTTTTACAGGTTTAACGTTAAAACCGCTTTCTTCCTTTGCCTCTCGGATGGCTGCACCGGCAGGAGTATCACCTACATCTGCCCAGCCGCCGGGCATTGCCCATTTACCGTCACTTATTTCTTTTACGAGTAATATTTTATTGTCCCGGATGATTGCAGTCCGTACATCAACTTTCGGAGTAGCGTATCCATCTTGATTTAAAAATATCTCGACTAAACTTTCATCATCAAGAGTAGAATGTTCTGATATAATTTCTGCGGCAATTTCGGCAAGTTTTTTGTTCCGTTCTATATCATATTCATTGTGTGCAAATTCTAAACCGGTTTGACTAATAGCTTGAATTCTTCTCGCCCAATCAAGCCACTTCTTTTTATCATTCATAATTAATCAGATTTTTTGAAATTAAGGGAAGCTGAATTAATACAATATCTTAAACCGGTTGGTTTTGGTCCATCTTCAAATACGTGTCCTAAATGTCCACCACAATTTGAACAAACAACCTCAGTACGGATCATACCGTGGCTGGTATCTTTATTGAATTCAACTGCTGTTTTATCAACCGGCTGCCAATAACTTGGCCAACCGCTGCCGGAATCATATTTTGTTTCGGAACTAAATAATTCATTCCCGCACCCGGCACATAGATAAACTCCCTTTTCTTTATTATGATAATACTCACCTGTAAAAGCTCGTTCAGTTCCCTTTTCTCTTAAAATGTGGTACTGTTCAGGTGTTAATTCTTTGCGCCACTGCTCATCAGATTTCCGAATTTTATCTTTCATAAACTTTTAAAAAATTTCTGAGTTATAAATTATTTTCTCTTTGATAATTCTGTGCTTCTTCAAGTGAATCAAAATATCCGATTCTTACTCTAAACCAAGTCCCTCTTCCCGGCAATTCAACTTTCATTTTGAAAGCATTATGTCCTTCTTCTTTATGTTTAAGGACAAGTTCATCGGCAACATTTTCTCTTCGCCAGGAAGATAATTGAATAACATATTTTGTACCGTCGCTCCAAATATTGCCTCTTACATTTTGATCTTTTGATTCATCATAAATAACCGGTTTTGGTGGACTTGAGTTAAGCTTACTTAATTTTACATCGGATAAATTTGCTTTGTTTGAAGGCGGTTTTAGTTTTGCTGTCTCTGTACCAGTTATTTTTTGCTGTTGCAGCATCGGGTTTTCTGCCAATCGTATTGAATCAGCCTTGGCTATTGAATCCTGCTTGGCAATAATTTTTGCATTTGCTTCATCTATTAAAGAAATATTTTGCTCCGGCGAAATTACAAGCGGTTCATCGTTTTGAGTTCCCTCTTGTATTGTGGTATCAATTTTTTGAGTACTCTGAGGCTGAACTTTTGAAAAATCTGTGTTGGCTAAATATTCACTCTCTTCTATTTCAAGTGTTCCTGTTTTATTATATGTAAAAGCTTTTTTGTAAAGAGTTTCAATTGAAGAGCCGGGCTGAATGGGAAATTCAAAAGTATCTTCTCCGCCCGTAATCCGCGGAGCTGCCGATTCACCTATAATCTTTCCTGCTCTATTATAATAAAGCGTTCCGATCAATGAATAAGTATTTGTGATTGTATTGAAGAGCAGGTTGCTCTTGATTTGATAAACTTCTTCTTGAAAAGGTGTAACACGCTGCGGACTTCTGAAAACCGTTAATCCCCAAACAGAAAGTTGGTTATCATATTCCTTCACTGCCGAGGTATCGAGGTAAACGATTCTATCCTGTAAATCTTGGATGATAACCCACTTTTTTGCAGGTGATTGAGCAATTGCCAAACTGCTTACAAACAGAATAAAAAATATTTTTTTAAGCATATTCATTCTTTGAAATGATTAATAATAAATGTACTCAAAAAAAAGAATATCCTAAAGTATTTATCCAACCAATTAACTAAGCGGAGATCACAAAATTAAACGAAGCTTCGGCGCATCTTTCGCCGTCGATTGCCGCAGAAACAATACCGCCTGCATAACCCGCGCCCTCACCGCTCGGGAATAGTCCTTCGATTTGAGGATTCATTAATGATATGCTGTCCCTCGGAATTCTAATCGGTGAACTTGTTCTTGTCTCTGCGGCAAGAATTTGAGCTTCTTCAGAGTAGTATCCTTTCATTTTTTTGTCAAAGAGAAGTAAACTTTCTTTAAGACGATTTGAGATATTAGCCGGTAATAATTCGTGCAGCGGTGAACTAACTGTCCCCGGTATATAAGATGTTTGAGGAAGCGTAACCGAAATTTTATTTTTCACGAAATCGGTAATTCTTTGAGCCGGTGCTCGTTGAGTTTTACCTCCGGCATTAAATGCCAAGTTTTCCACAAACTTTTGATACTCAAGACCGGCAAAGATTCCGAATTGGTGAAACTCTTTCCAATCCTCTTCGGTTATTGCAACAACCAAGCCCGAGTTTGCGAATGGAGAATCTCTGCGCGAAACCGACATACCGTTTAATACAAGTTCCTCTTTATCGGTTGATGCCGGGATAATAATTCCGCCGGGACACATGCAAAACGAATAAACTCCTCGTTCATCCACCTGGCAAGTCAAACTGTAGTTTGATGCGGGCAAATTTTTATGCCGGTTTTTCATTCTATACTGAATTGAATCGATTAATTGTTGCGGGTGTTCAATCCTTACACCCATTGCAAAAGGTTTAGGCTCAAGTAAAATATTTTTTTTGTGAAGTAGATAGTATATGTCTCTTGCCGAATGTCCCGTTGCAATAATAACGGCATTCCCCAAAAATTCTTTATCGTTATTAATTACAACTCCTTTAGCAAAATTATTTTCAATAATAATATCCGTTACGCGGGAATTGAAATGTATTTCTCCGCCATTATTTATAATTGTTTCACGGATAGATTGAACAACTTTAGGTAATTTATTTGAGCCGATATGAGGATGTGCATCTATCAAAATATCATTTTGTGCTCCGTGCTGCACAAGCAAATTTAATATTCGTTTTACATCACCGCGTTTTGTTGAACGAGTATAAAGTTTACCGTCACTGTATGTGCCCGCGCCTCCTTCACCAAAGCAATAATTTGAATCGGGATTAACTTTGCCAAATTGCTGGATATCTCTTAAATCTTTTCGACGTGTTCTAACATCTTTCCCGCGTTCAAAAATAATTGGTTTTATACCGAGCTCAATTAATCTCATTGCCGCAAATAATCCGGCGGGACCGCTGCCAATTATTAAAACTCTCTTTTGTGATTTGACCGGCTTGAACTCAATTTGTTGAAATAGTTCTTCAGGTTTTTCATCTACATAAATGATTGAACGTAACTTAAAAACAGGAACTTTTCCTCTTGCATCAATTGATTTACGAATAACCTGTACTGAAGTAATTTCTTCGGGATTTAGTTTTAATTTTTTTGCGGCTTGTCGTCTTCGAACATCATAATTTTCAACAACATCTAAGTGAAGTGTTAATTCAATTTCTTTTTTCATTGCGTTTTTACCCGCCGCAAGCTTAGATTTATTGATATGGGAAGGTGAACTAATTTTTTCAGTATTTTATTCAATGGAACGCAGATGACACAGATTAAGCAGATTTCAGCTGATTTTTATCTGTGTTAATATGATAAATCTGCGTTGTTAGTGTTCTATTAATTTTCAAAAAACTCGCGATAACAATTTAATAGGTCGACTTAATCTGTCCGCCATCAACTTGTAATGTAACGCCGGTAATATAGCCTGCCCTCTCAGAAGTGAGAAATGCAATAGCCGCACCAATATCTTCCGGTTTACCGATTCGTTTAACAGGATTGCTGTTACCCATTTTCATTAATATTTCTTCTTGGGGAATCCCTTCTTTTTCAGAACGTTTTTGAGATAATTCATATAATCGTGATGTTAAAATAAATCCCGGTGCTACATTATTTACGGTTATACCAAATTCACCGTACTGTTGACTTATAGTTTTAGCAAATGCTGTAACAGCGCTTCTAAATGAATTTGATAATATTAAATTATCAACCGGCTGCTTAACGGAAAGCGAAGTTACATTAATTATTCTTCCCCAATTTTTCTTTTTCATTAAAGGAAGAACAAGTCGTGTAAATCTAACGGCGCTCATTAAAACTTGTTGAAAACCATCCTTCCATTTTTCATCATCCATATTTTCGAAATAACCGGGTGCCGGTCCTCCGCAGTTATTGACTAATATATCTATGCTTCCAAATTCCTTTACCACATTTTCGACGGCTGCTTCGATATCACTTGAATTATTAATATCACATACAACCCAAAACGGTTCTGTCCCGGTTTCCTGTTTAATTTGCTCAGCGGCTTTCATCAAATTTTCTTTATTGCTTGAACAAATTGCAACTTTGCATCCCTCATTGATCAGCTCAGTTGCAGCAGCTTTTCCTATTCCTTGACTTGCTGCCGTTACAAGTGCAACTTTGTTTCTAATTCCTAAATCCATTTATACCTCAGATTTTGTTAATTACTGCTGTTATTCCTTCACGAATCATCATTATAGCATAAGCAGCCAAAAGCAAAGATGCAACTTTGGCAAATGCTTTTGAACCGCCTGCACCGATAGCTTTGGTTATCCACTTTGCGTTAATAAGTACGGTTAAGATAATTATAAAATTTGCTGCAAGTGATAGTACGGTAATACCATAGCCGAATTTATCGGCAAGAATCAAGATTGTCGTCAAAGCGGCAGGTCCCATTATCAAAGGAATTCCGAGAGGCACTATGCCGATATGTTCGCCGGGTGAACGTCTTGCTTCCGAAGAAGAGAGTATATCGTGAACGCTTAATACAAGTAAAACCAGTCCACCGGCAATTCGGAAATCATTTATAGTTATTCCGAGAAACCTTAATATAGCCTTACCGCTTATAAGAAAAACAACGGCAACAATAAATGCGGTTAACACAGCCTGTATAATTAATTGCTTTCTCTGATGACTCGAAACATCGTGGGTGTAACCCATAAAAACCGGCGCAGTACCGATAATATCGGTTGCAACAAACAGCGGAATAAAAGCTAATAGAAATGTATCAATACTAAATTCCATCGTATCTCCAATATAATATAAAATTAGGGGCTGCCCCAACAGATGAGACAACCCCTTTTTATTGATTCAAAAATAATGATTTTTCGTGACTTCTGAAAAATTGATAATTGTAGTAGGGCAGACATTCCTGTCTGTAAAAATTAGTTGAATTAAAAAGAAAAAGGCACAGACAAGAATGTCTGTGCTACAGTTTAAAATGACTTTTACAAAAATCTTTATAAATCGATTTTGATGAACATTTTACTATGTATCGTATGGTATGTAAAAATGCACAGACAAGAATGTCTGTGCTACTAAAAAAAATAATTTTGCTGAGGTCTTCCCTTAATTAAATTTTACTTCTTGCACCGCTTTATCCTGAGCATTTACTATCTCTTCAGTATCCATAGCAATAACAAGCTCTTCATTAGTCGGAATTCTTAAGACTGCAACTTTGGAATCCTTTGTTGAAATTAACGTTTCGCCGTCAACATTTTCATTTAATGATTCATCAAGAGAAATTCCTAAGTACTCCATATTTTCACAAACATATTTTCTTACCTTAGTAGAATTTTCACCTATACCACCTGTAAACACTAAAGCATCAAGACCGCCCATTGCTGCAGTATAAGCACCGATATATTTCTTAATTCTATAGCTGAAAACTTCGAAAGCATATTTGGCACGTTTAACATTTTGGTCAACAGCCGCTTCTATTTCACGCATGTCACTGCTTTCGCCGCTTACGCCAATCAATCCGCTGTGTTTGTTCATCAAAGTGTTAGCTTCGGAAAGAGTCAATCCTTCTTTTCCCATAATGTAAAGAATAACAGATGGGTCCATATCGCCGGCTCTTGTTCCCATTAATAAACCTTCGAGAGGTGTGAAACCCATAGTTGTGTCGATGGAATTACCTTTATCAATTGCAGCCATACTGCATCCGTTACCGAGATGAGCTGTAATAATTTTCAATTCATCATAAGGCTTTCCTAATAAATCAGCTGCTCTTAGGGCAACATAACGATGCGAAGTTCCGTGGAATCCGTAACGACGAATTTTATATTTTTTGTAGAGTTCGTATGGTATCCCGTACAAGTATGCTTTCGGGGGCATCTTTGAATGAAAAGCAGTATCGAAAACACCGCACTGAGGTGTATTAGGCAAATGCTTTTTTGCTGCTTCAATACCCTTTATGTTTGGTGGATTGTGAAGCGGAGCTAATTCAATATTCTCTTTTAAAGCATTCATCACTTGATCTGTTATGAGAACCGAGCCGGAGAAAGTTTCACCGCCGTGCACAACTCTATGCCCAACCGCATCAATTTCTTTCTTGTCTTTTATAACTCCGTGGTTTGGACTCAGCAATACAGCAACCACGTATTCAATTGCAATTGTGTGATCTAAAATTTCACCGACAATTCTAATCTTTTCTTTACCGTGCGGCTGATGTGTTAAAACAGCGCTGCTCATACCGATTCTTTCAACTTGACCTTTTGCCAAAGTTATCTTTTCATCAGTATCAATAAATTGATATTTGATTGAGGAACTTCCGCAGTTCAATACTAATATTTTCATTTTATCACCGTCTATTCTAATTTAGTTTTTTACCGTCTTCATCATATTTGAAGAAACCTTCACCGGTTTTACGTCCGAGTTTTCTTTCACGTACAAGTTTACGTAAAATAGGACAAGGTCTGTATCGGGGTTCGCCGAGTGTTCCCCACAATTGTTCCATCCACATTAATACTTCATCAAGTCCCATACTGTCTGCCATTTCAAGAGGTCCTACTTTAAAGTCGTAACCAAGTTTCATTGCCGTGTCAATATCGTTAGCGGAAGCAACTCCTTCGAGTAGAATGTGCATCGCTTCGTTAAGTAAAGGAACAATCGCACGAGTTGTTACGAAACCGGGATACTCATAAACTTCTACCGGTGTTTTACCGATCTTTGCAGCAAAACTTTTCATTATTGCTACAGTTTTTTCCGAAGTTTCCAGAGCTTTTACAACCTCTACCAAAGGAACTTTAGGAACGGGATTGAGAAAGTGCATACCGATAATTTTATCTTTACGGTTAGTCACTTCCGCAATTTTCGTAAGACTCAAAGTTGAAGTATTTGATACAAGAATTGTATCCGGTCCTGCGAGTTCATCCATCTTGCTGAAAAGCAGCCTCTTAAGTTGAAAATTTTCATCCACCGCTTCAATCATTAAATCACATTCAGCAATTTCTTCAATGTTAGTGCTCCATTTAATTCTACCGAGGATTGATTTCATTTCACTTTCGGTCATAGCCCATCTTGAAATTTCTCTTTTCATCGAATTTTTGAGAGACTCTTGAGCATTTGTTAACTGCTTTTCATCTTTCTCTATGATTAATACATCAATGCCCGCAGCGGAAATTGTTTGAGCAATACCTTGTCCCATCACACCTGCACCAATGATAGCCACATACTCTATTCTTTCATCTTCCTCTTCCTGCTTAACATCACCCAGTAAATCTTCCAATTTTAGTTTGTCGTCTGCCATTTGATTTTCCTCTTCAAAAAAGACAAAATGTTTAGATAAAATAATCAGTATAAGTGGCAAAATCTATGCCACGCAAATTATTTTAATTAAGTAGTTTAGGTAAGTTTTAGTAGTCTTTTTTACTAAAAATAATAATACTTAGTGCAAGACTGAGAATAAGAAAAATAGCTGAAGTAAAGATAGGTTGGTAATCATAAATGCCGCCGCCAACCGCTAAGTCACTTGAAATTGAACCAAGTTCTGAAGTTTTAGGAATAACGTAATAGAGTCCGTCCAAAATTATCTCGAGAACTTTGCTGTTGCTGAGCATCATTATTTGGTCTCGTACATTTAAGATTGGTGATAAGATGAAAAAGATAATATACGAAAGCATCATCGCAAGTATAGAACTTTGGGATAAGATGCCTATTAGAATTATCAATGCATACAATACGGAAAAAGCAAAGGTAATTGTTATTATGGTGAGAAGAAACGAGGGATCCCACACACCAAATTTCAAACCGATTAAAAACCAAATACCAAGAACAAGGTAAGCGATGTTGAAAAGCACAACTCCGGTTCCACCCAAAAATTTGCCGAAAATAATTTGAGTTCTTGAAATCGGTTTTGAGAGAAGAACATCTATGTTGCCCTTCTCAAGCATATTGGGTATAAATGAAGAAGCTGAAAATATTGATAGGAAAAGCCCGCCCCCAAAAAGCGGAACCGTAATAAATAACTTTATTCCGTCAGCAAGACTGCTAATAACTCCCATATCCTGAGTTTCCAAACGAAAGTCACTGCTCATATCTTCCAAACCAATAGTTGCAAAAGCTATTGCAAATAAAATAAGTACAAGAGACGAGACTCCGGCAAACATTATAAATATTTTCCGAGCAAACGCTTCTCTAATTGTCTGTTTTGTTATTTCTATAATATTATACATTTTCTTTTTGTTTATCCGATTCGTTAATAAGTGAAATGAACATATCTTCGAGACTCATTTTTACAGGCACAATACTCTTTATCATAACACCTATTCTACGCAGATGATCAATTACTCTATTAAGTTCTTCTTCGTTGTTTACTTTTAGTTCAAAGCCGGTCGGTTTAATCTTATCAATAATGAATCCTCCCAAAACTTCTTTCAATGTTGTCTCTGTAACTTCATTTGAAAATTGGATTGAATAAGTTTCCTTTTCGGTAGTTAGGTCTTCTACTGTTCCTTCTTTAATGAGGACACCTTTGTTCAAGATAGCAACACGATCACTGATTAACTCAACTTCGGAAAGCAAATGACTGTTAATAAAAATTGTTTTGCCCTGCTTTTTTAAATCAAGCAGAATATCACGTATTTCTTTTCGTCCGATCGGGTCAACACCGTCAGTCGGTTCATCGAGAAAAATTAAATCCGGATCATTAATTAATGCTTGAGCAAGTCCGAGTCTCTGCATCATTCCTTTTGAATATTTTTTTACCTTGGTTCGCTTCCACTTTTCCATTTTAACTAAACGCAAAAGTCCGTCAATTTTGAAATCAATTTCGTTCCCTTTTAAACCGGTAAGTTTACCGACATATTTCAACACATCCTCACCGGTTAGATACGGCGGAAATTTGTGATTCTCGGGAAGATACCCAACGCGTTTTCTAATTTCATAGTTATCAATACTTTGTCCCAATATTTTTGCGGTACCTAATGTTGGGAAGACAATACCCAATAAAATTTTGACGAGTGTAGTTTTACCGGCACCGTTTGGTCCAAGCAGACCGAAAACGGTTCCTTCTTCAACGCTGAGATTAAAATCCTTTAATGCGGTAACACTTCTCTTTTTTGAAGCGGATTCGTATATTTTTGTAAGATTCGAAACTTCGACAGTAATCATTAATTATGTTATGCTTATTTTATGAGTATTAATTATATACTTTCTTAAGCTGAGAACCAAATTTTTGTAAATGACAATACATCAGACGCTCGAAAAATATTTCGGTTACAAAACATTTCGCCCGGGGCAAGAGGAAATAATAAAATCAATAATTTCCGGCAAGAATGTACTGGGGATTCTTCCAACCGGTGCGGGCAAATCAATTTGCTATCAAATACCTGCTCTTTCTTCAGAAAATTTTTCGATTGTCATCTCCCCTCTTATCGCATTAATGAAAGACCAAGTTGATTCTCTAAACATTATTGAAAGAACTTCAGCATTTATCAACAGTTCTTTAGACTACCCTGAGGTAGAAAAAGTTTTAACTGAGATAGCAAACAACAAAATTAAATTGCTATATCTTTCGCCTGAAAAACTTGAGAATCAATTCTTTACAGAAAGATTGAAAAAACTAAAACCCAAATATCTTTTTGTTGACGAAGCGCATTGCATAAGTGAGTGGGGTCATAATTTTAGACCGAGTTACAGACGGATAAAAGATTTCAAAGAGTTCATTGATTTTGAAAATGTTGCAGCTTTTACAGCAACCGCAACCCCGGAAGTACGCGCCGATATTGTTGAACAACTTAGTTTGAAAGAACCAAAATTATTCGTACGCGGATTTGAAAGAGCCAACCTTGAATTAAGCGTAATAAAAGGCAAGAATAAAAAAGAGACCCTCTTAAAAGTATTAAAGAAAAATTCATTTCCGGCTATTGTTTACACATCAACACGTAAACAGGCTGAAACTGCATCCGAATATTTAAGAAGCAGCGGAATTGATGCTCACTATTATCATGCAGGATTACCAAATGAAGTCCGCAGAATTATACAGGATGATTTTATAAACGATAGAATCCCGGTGATTGTTGCAACAAATGCATTCGGGATGGGAATAGATAAAAAAGATATCCGCGTAATTGTCCATTACAATATGCCGTCAAGTATCGAAAATTATTACCAAGAAATTGGACGTGCAGGAAGAGACGGCAAGCCGTCAAAAGTTTATTTGCTTTACGATGAAAAAGATAAACAAATACATCACTTTTTAATTAACTCTTCCTATCCCGATCGTGAACAAGTAGAAATTGTTTATCAATCAATTTGTGATTATGGAAAAATTGCAGTTGGTAATTTATCCGACAAATCAATTTATCTTGATGAAACTCTTACTTTGCAACTGAAAAGCAAACAGATTAATTCTTCATTAACTAATTCGGCAATAAATATTTTAGAGGAATCTGGCTACTTAAAATTAGAAAGCGGATATAATAAAGGATACTTCATTCAATTTCTTGTATCACCCGGGCAATTGAAAAAGTATTCTAAAAATCTTAGTAATGATATTCAGCTTGATTTGCTGTTAAATCTACTTCGTGAATTCGGGAATTCGGCATTTGAGAAAAAAATGAAAATCGACCTTGATAAAATTTCACACACTCTCGGATTGGATAAAAAAACAATAATAAGTGAGTTGGAAAATCTTAACGGCAGAGGTTTGCTTGAACTTGATAAACCGAATATTAATCAATCTGTGCAGGTAACAACCCCGCGAGTGAAAAAAGAAAATCTTGAGGTGAATTTAATCAACTTACTTAAACAAAAAGCACACGCAGAAAATCGTCTTGAGGAAATGATCAATTATGCCTTTGCAAAAGAGTGCCGCTTTAGAGTAATACTCAAATATTTTGGCGAAGATGCAGTAAGCTACAAATGCGGTAAATGTGATATTTGTATGAATAGCGAGGAAGATCATTCTATTAATGATTTTATTGAAAATAAAATTTTGGATTTAATCGGAGAGTCAAGTACCGGTTTTACAGCAGCTGAAATAATCTCAATCCTTCACGGAAAATCTGAAGATGCGGAGCATATGACATACAATTCTTATTCAAGCTGCACTCACTTTTCCTCGATTCAAATTAAAGATTGCATTAAAGAACTTGAGCAAGTCGGTAGAATTATTAAAAATGATTTAGGCAAGTACGTTCTTTTCGAACCAGAACTGAATTTGGAATTGGACAGTACAAAAATTGAATCTAACTTTGAACCATACTTAAAACTATTTAATACACTCCGGCAAATACGCAGAGACATTTCCAATAAATTCAATCAATCCCCCAATCTTGTTTGTCCAGACGAAGTGCTCAAAGCAATTGCAGAAATTAAACCGATGAATACTTCTGCATTACTTTCGATTAAAGGCTTTTCACAGAGAATGTACAACAAAATAGGCGAGGAAATTTTAACTGCAGTTAGAGAAAACGCTACGGAGTCTAACGAGGATAAAATACTTGATAAGAACAAAGTCCCCGACAACATAAAACAAATTTTTGATCTTGTGAAAAAGAGATATTCACTTAAAGACATCTCTTCGCTAACAAAACTGCCCGAAGCCGTAGTATCTATGCAGATTGAATCGCTTATTAATCTCTTTCCCGATTTAATAATTGATTCTCTTGTTGAGCATAAAAGAGCAGCAAAAATAAGAGATGTAATTCAAAGCGGAGTTACGGATATAAAAGAATTAAAAAATAATTTAGGCAATGAAGTAAGTTACGCGGAAATAAGAATTATTCTTGCGAAAGAGGCTCGTTCTTCTTTGGAACGATTTTGATTGAATCAAGATAAGTTTTCGCTTCCTTAAAAAATGCATTCCAATATTCGGAGTTTGGCTCTATTCCTTCAATAGCGGTTTTGTATTGTTCTTCGGTGAGATTATATTTTTGAAAGATTGCTTGCTTTGCAGAATCTAGTAAAACCGGGTTATCCGAATACTGACTTTGAGCTATCGTCTTTTCAACATAGACTTTAACCAATTTACTTCGATCTACTTTCGGTCCTTCATCACAACCGTAATAAAGAACCGAAAATAAAAATAAAATGAGTATTAGATTGTCAACCTTTTTTGCTTGCTTCAAATAAAATTCTCTTTTCACGTTCAGTTAAATTTTGGTAACCGCTTCGACTTATCTTTTCTAAGATTTGATCTATAACTTCTTCGGTAACCTCATCTTCATTTTTCTTGCTTTCATTTATTTCATAAAATTCAGCATCTTCAACATTTTTTGCTCTGTAACTTTTTCTCGGTTTTCTAAATCGAGTTGTGCCGCTGCTACCGGAAGAACTGAATAAATCCTTGAACGAATTAAACATTCTGTCGATGTTAAAATTATATCTTCTATCAAGCATAATAAATACAAAACCGAAAAACGCACCGCCGAGGTGTGCAAGATGAGCAACATAGTTATTACTGCCTACGGACATAAATTCTATTACAATGTAAAATGCAATTAAATACTTAGCTTTAACCGGCATAGGTGGAAAAAGTAAGAAAACATATCTATTAGGGAACATCATCGCGAAAGCGATGAGAACTCCATAAACAGCACCGGAAGCGCCAATAGTAGGAGCACTTATTCCTTCTAAAATAGGTGAACCGAATACGTGCAGTAAACCGGCACCAACACCGCACATCAAGTAGTAAAAAACAAATTTCCTTGACCCGAAAAGATTTTCCAGTTCAACACCAAAAATCCACAAAGCAAACATATTGAAGAACAAATGCATAAATCCGCCGTGGAGAAATTGGTAAGTGAACAACTGCCAAATTTGAAAATTATAAGGCTGCCCGGCGGCATCAACCCCTGTAAGCGGGTTAAGTGCAAAATATCTATTAATCCAGTACCAGCCCGGTACTCCGCCAAAGCTTATATTGTCCAAAATCAATTGAAGAAAAAATACAACAATGTTTATGATCAAAAGATTTTTAATTATCGGCGGAAAAAATGAAAATCCGCCGAAACCGGAAGGTCTATAATAATCTCTATCGTAATACGCCATTAATCTTTACCTTTTATTGAATAATTGTTTCAAAATAATTGAAATTGTATAAAATAGAAAGAAGCAATCCGGGTTTTTAGACTGCTTCTTTTGCAAAAAAGTTCTCGAATAAATAATATTTTACAGTAATCTTTAGCTTCAGAATCTTTTGTAGAACAATAAATTGCCCCGGCCCCGCCTGCTGTTGACAGGTTTTAAGTCGGGGATAAAAATTGGCATAATCCTCTGGGCTTTAGCTCCATTTTCCACATTTAATGGGACTAAAGTCCCTCTAGTTTTAAGACTTTCTCATCCCGTGGCTGAAGCCACGGGCTATTCAGTTTTAAGTAACAAAATCTGAGAGGACGGCAATAGAAACAAATTCGAGTTAATCATGCATCAGTCAAAGCAGCAACGCCGGGAAGTACTTTCCCTTCCAAAAATTCGAGTGATGCGCCGCCGCCGGTAGATACGTGCGACACTTTATCTTCGAGCCCCGCTTTTTTAATTGCTGATGCAGAATCACCGCCGCCAATAACTGTGATTGCATCGTCAGCAGTAGCATCTGCCAGTGCTTGGGCAATCGCGTTTGTACCTTTGGCAAAATTCGGAAATTCAAAAACTCCCATTGGTCCGTTCCAGACAACCGTTTTGCTTTCTCTAATTACTGTTGAGAAAAGTTCAATTGACCTTGGTCCAATATCAAGACCCATTTTGCCTGCCGGCATTTTATCGTAATCAACTACTTCCGAAGGTGAATCATCTTTAAATTCCTCTGCCGTTACAATATCAACCGGTAATAATAATTTCGCTTTAGCACTTTCCGCTTTTTTGAAAATTTCTTTAGCCAATTCAATTTTATCTTCTTCTAAAAGCGATGTACCGATTTCCAATCCTTGTGCTTTAAAAAAAGTATAAGCCATTCCACCGCCGATTATCAAATTATCAACCTTGGGTAAAAGATTTTCAATTACATCAATTTTACCGGAAATTTTAGCACCACCTAAAATTGCAGTAAAAGGTCTTTTAGGATCAGAGATAGATTTGCCGAGATATTCCAACTCTTTCTGCATTAAATAACCGACTGCACAAATATCTATAAATTGCGTTACACCTTCGGTTGAAGCATGTGCTCTATGAGCACTACCGAATGCATCGTTAACGTAAACATCACCGAGTTCAGCAAGTTGTTTTGCAAAATCGGGATTGTTTTTTTCTTCTTCAGAATGGAATCTTAAATTTTCGAGAAGTAAAACCTCACCATCGTTCATTTTATCGACAATAGCTTTTACTTGCTCCCCGATACAATCATCTGCAAACTTAACATCGGCATCAACTAATTCCCCCAAACGGACTGCAACAGGTTTTAAACTGAATTCTTCTTTACGCTGTCCTTTTGGTCTACCGAGATGACTCATTAAAATCGCTTTGCCGCCTTCTTTAATTATTTTATTTATAGTAGGAAGAGCGGCAGTAATTCTTCTGTCATCTGTAATATTTCGGTTTTCATCTAACGGCACATTAAAATCAACACGCACCAAAACTCGTTTACCTTTTAATTCAACGTTGTCAATCGATAATTTGTTCATATTTCCTCCGTAAAAATACTTCCGATATTAAAAAGACGCAGCGAACTGCATCGTCTGCGTCTTTATCAACATACTTTTTTAGAACTAAATTTACTTTGCTATTTTGTTAATTAGATCAACTACTCTGCAAGAGTAACCCCATTCATTATCATACCAGCCAACAACTTTAACGAGTTTTCCATTAGCCATAGTTGAAAGAGAATCAAAAATGTTAGAATGAGAGTTTCCTACGATATCAGCAGAAACAAGCGGCTCATCACTGTATTCCATAATACCCTTCATTGCACCATCTGCTGCTTCTTTCATAGCCGCATTTACTTCTTCAACTGTAACTTCTTTTTTAAGAATAGCAACAAAATCCGTGATTGAACCGTCTGGTGTAGGCACACGAAGTGAGAACCCGTCTAGGTTACCTTTTAGTTCAGGAAGAATCTTACCAACGGCTTTTGCAGCACCGGTTGTTGTAGGAATAATTGAAACAGCGGCAGATCTAGCTCTGCGTAGATCACTATGAGGTAAATCCAAAATTCTCTGGTCGTTGGTATATGAGTGAACAGTTGTCATATAACCTTTTTCGATACCGAATTTATCATTGAGAACTTTCACCATAGGTGCTAAACAGTTTGTAGTGCATGATGCATTGGAAATTACTTTTTCATTACCTGTAAGAATTTCATCGTTAACACCGAGAACAACCATTGCATCAACATCACCTTTAGGAGGGACGGTCAGTACAACTTTTTTTGCACCGCCTGTAATATGTTTTTCACAAGCTTCTTGAGTTCTGAACACACCGGTGGATTCAACAACAATTTCTGCACCTAATTCACCCCACTTCAAATTTGCCGGGTCTTTTTCGGCCGTGATTTTTATTTTTTTACCGTTTACAACAATAGAGTCACCTTCGGCATAAACTTCACCTTTAAATTTTCCGTGAACAGAATCATATTTTACGAGATGAGCCAAAGTTTTTGCATCAGTCAAATCGTTAATCCCAACAAATTCCATATTACCTAATTCTAAACCTCTTCTAAAAACAAGACGACCAATTCGTCCAAATCCATTAATACCTACTTTGATAGCCATTTATTTCCTCCATTCGAATGATTTTTAATTTCGGGTAAAAGTCATTTACATCGACTTTAAATATACTCAAAAAGACATCTATATTCAATTTGGCAGTAAAGCTAAAATTTGACAACTTTTTTGATTAACAATGCAAAAATTACTTTCAACTTCTATTTCTTTAGTGACTTAAAGTTCGTAAATTTCATTTCAAATAGCTCATTATTCCTTATTACAGATGGGAGACCGATAAAATGAATGCTCTTGGTGAATGTCTTCAATTGGTTCCGATATTTTCGGACTTACCTGAAGAAGTTATTGAACAAATTGTGTTGGTTGGGAACAAAAAAACATACTCAAAAGATAGCGTTATTTTGGTTGAAGAAGAAGTTGGTACGGCTCTCTTCGTCATTATTAAGGGCAAGGTAAAAGTATCTCGTTCAAGTTCGGATGGAAGAGAAGTTATTTTAACTATTTTAAGTGACTCAGACTTTTTTGGTGAAATGTCGATTTTGGATGGACTAAACCGTTCAGCTACGGTTGTTGCCCTTGAAGACACCGAACTGTTTATCATTCAAAGAAAAGAATTTTTAGACTTGCTTAATAAACATCCCGAAATAACAATTGCATTATTAAGCGAGCTTACGCAGAGATTACGCAATGCCGATATGAAGATAAAAGCACTCTCTTTGAAAGACGCCGAGGGCAAAGTTGCTACCGTAATTCTTCAACTTGCCGATGATATCGGGAAAATTAAACAAGGAACTGTGGAAATCGAAAAACTTCCTCTGCAGCAAGATCTTGCAAATATGGCGGGAACTTCGAGAGAAACTATATCCAGAACATTACATTCATTTGCTAAAAAAGGTATGGTGGAGTTAGAAGGCTCCAAATTAAAAATTATTGATTATGAAAAATTCCGGGAAACTTTTGCTTAGTAAATGTCCAAAATTGATTTACATACACATACAAACAACTCAGATGGTGCTCTCCCTCCTTCCGAACTGGTTTTAAAAGCTAAAGAAAACGGAATTACTACTCTCAGTATAACCGACCACGACAGTGTAAATGCTTTAAATGAAGCAATGGAAGTTGGGAAGGATATAGGTGTTAATGTTATACCCGGAGTGGAATTGAGCACAGACATTGAGGATAGAGAAGTTCATTTATTGGGTCTTTTCCTTGATATCGATAATGATGAACTTAAAAAATATTTGTCCTTCTTCAGGGACGAACGTCTTTACAGGGCTAAACGAATAATAAAAAAATTAAACATGCTCGGTCACTCAATTACTATAGATGATGTTTTAGACCATGCTCAAAATTCTGCTATTGGAAGACCACATATTGCTTTCGCAATGGTTAACCGAGGAATAGTTTCAAATTATTATGAAGCTTTCGGTAAATATATCGGCGATGATTGTCCGGCTTACGAAAAGAAAATTCACGTATCACCGAAGAGTGCATTAAAAATTATTTCCGATGCAGGTGGTTTATCATTTGTCGCACATCCAAATTATATTTCCGAATCAATACTTACAACATTAATAAAAGCAGGCATTGATGGAATTGAAGTAATCCATCCTTCCCACAATGATTACCAAATCAGGTTTTATAGAGGAATTGTAAATCAATATTGCCTTTTAGAAAGCGGTGGCTCGGATTTTCACGGCAGTAAAGGAGATGAATCTAATTTAGGGAAATATTATATCACCCAATCAAAATTAGATGCAATGCTAAAGATGCTTCAAAAAAACAGTGCATAACTTGTGATGAATATTCCCTATATTTGCCCTTTCCGAATTGCAAAAAATTATTAACTTTCAAGTTTATAAATCGTTAAAAACTACCATTAGGTTAAAAATGCTCAAGAAAATTTTAGTTGCAATCACATTATTCACATTAGTCTTAGATATTAATTTTAGCCAGGAAATGGGCACTTGGAAAACTTATTCAAGCAAGAAAGAAATAGTTGCTGTAACTGCCTCAGATGATAACAATATTTGGTGTGCTACTACAGGCGGAGCATTTATGTATGAAACAACATCTCAAAGTTTCTTGCAATTATCTTCGGGTGAAGGCTTATCAAATCCTCAATTAACATCTGCAGCAGTTGATAACTTAAATCAAGTTTGGTTTGGCACAACCTTCGGTTCTGAACCGGGAATGTTGAATGTGTACGATTCTCAAAGCGGTGTTGTTAATAAAATTAACGATATCTATAATTCAGATTTCTCACAAAAGAATATTAACCAAATTACTGCTTCTGGAGATACAATTTTAGTATCAACCGATTTCGGTCTTTCGCTTATTAATCCAAATAATTTTTCCTTTTATGATACGTTTGTAAAATTCGGTGATTTCACTGCAGCCATACCGGTTGTTTCTTCAGCAATATATAATAATAGATTTTTTATAATAACAGATGACGGTATAGCCGTACAAAAAAGTAACTCCACAAACTTAACTGCACCGGAAGCCTGGTTGGCATACGCTTTCGATGGGCAAATTCAAGCTACGGCAGCATATGAATTTGCAAGATTTCAAAATCAAATCTTAGCCGCAACCAATAAAGGTGTGTATAAGTTTAACAACTCTACTTGGGAAATCTTTTTATTGAGTAACATAGATGTAGAAAATATTTATTCGAACGGGACAAATTTATATTTAGTTACAAATGAGAATGGCAAAAATTTAATTTACAGGTACGATGGTGCAAATCTTACGACTGTTTTTGAAAATAATGAGAATTATAATGTTACTGATTTGTATGTAACTTCAACTGGAACGTTTTATGCCGGAACAACTTCGGGACTTCTTAAATTTGAATCCGGTTCAAGCGAACTTATTATACCAAGCGGTCCTTCTAATAATGCTTTCCTTAGTTTAGATGTTGACAGCGACGGTAAACTTTGGGTTGGAACAGGACAAGATGTTTTTGGAATTGGCGTTATGTCATTTGATGGTAGTAAATGGGATTTACTTAGCAAGTCAACCATACCCGATTTCCCCTCGAATGCTTACCATAAAGTTTATACGAAAGGGAATACAAAATATTTTTGTAACTGGGGTGGAGGATTAACTGTATTGGAGCAGGAGTCTTTTACATATTATACTGCTGCCACAACCGGCATTGCCGGAATTCCAAATGATCCTAATTTTCTGGTTGTTAATGATGTTAGAGTTGACTCAAAAAATAATATATGGATTTTAAATCTATTATCCGCTGATGCTGCTCCGTTATCAGTTATTAGAAGTACGAATGATGTCCACAGTTTTCAGTTTAGTAATCCGCATATTACGTCAAATGACTATGCATATCATCTCGAGATAGATCAATACGATACAAAATGGTTCGCAATTACAACAGGAAGTCTCGGCTTATATTACTTTAACGAAAACGGAACATTCGATAATCCAGCCGATGATAAAATGGGCAGACTCAGAACATCAGACGGCTTATCAAGCAGCACTGTCTCTGCTCTTGCCCTCGACAAACTTGGGTCGTTGTGGGTTGGTACGAACGTTGGCGTTGATATAATTTATGACCCGTCAAATCCTACATCAAGGATTTCATCTGTTACTGCTTTAAGTCAGCAAACGGTAACCGACATAGCGGTTGATCCCCTTAATCAAAAATGGATTGGAACCGTTCAGGGCTTATTCCATCTTTCGGAAGACGGCACTTTTGTTTATGACCATTATACAAACGAAAACAGTCCTTTACCCTCAAACGATATAAAGAGCGTAGCGGTTGATGAAAAAAACGGTATCATTTACGTAGGCACTGATTTTGGTTTGGCAGCTTTAACAACAAGTTCAGTAAAACCAAATGAAAATATGGATGATTTATTTGTTTATCCGAATCCTGTTCTAATAAACAACAATTCAAATCCTATTATTACTATAAAAGGATTGATAAGCGATGCATCAATAAAGGTACTTTCCGTCTCTGGTAAATTAATTAAAGAATTTGAATCGCCGGGCGGCAGCATAGCTTTTTGGGATGGAAGAGCTGAAGACGGGAGTTTTGTCTCCAGCGGTGTTTATCTCATTGTTGCATATGATCAAGACGGAACGAATGTAGCCACAGCAAAGGTTGCGGTGTTACGTAATTAGCTGTTTATTCTGATAAAATAGATTGAGTGAATAGTTTTGAGAATTCTTAAAATTATTTCATGGAATATATTGTTAATTTTTCTGCTCTTTTTAGTTGCTGAATATGCCATTCGCATTCTTAAACCCCATATCCGAACAACATGTACATCTAAAAATATTCTAATCGATAGTTTATACTACAGCTCCACAGGCTTAATTAAGAATTCAACCGATAATTGTAAGAATGTCATCAAAAGTGTAAATACTATTAGTTGTTGGGCATACAAGAACAGTTATAAAATCGGTAAAAAAATTTTATACTTAGGTGATTCTGTTACAATGGGTATTGGAGTAGAGAATGATTCTACTTTTGCCGGTAGAATAAATAATGATTTGAAGAATGTGAGTATTATTAATCCTTCGTTAATCGGCTATTCTCACAAAGATTATCTGAACTTGGTTAAACACTTCATAATCGATAAACAGAATTCCTTACAAATTGGTGAAGTAGATATTTTTTGGTGCCTCAATGATGTTTATTCCGAATTACCCGATTCGAATTTACCCGAGCATACTTTCGGACATTTCATAAATGAAATAGCAAACTTTTTTAGACGTAATTCAAAACTATACTATTTTTTGAAGAAAAATTTTTCAGACCGTCCAAAGGCTTATTTTTTGTATGACAATCAATTCTATAACTTAACTAATCCAAACTATAAAAAAGCAATTGAATCACTTAGAATAATTAATACAATTTTGTCAAAAATGAATATCGATTTTAATGTTATCCTTTTACCTTTTGAATTTGAATTGAGAGATGGATTTGATGCTACCAACAGCCCTCAATCTTTACTTGTTCAATCTCTGAGTTCTATTGGGATTAGAGTTTATGATTTACTACCGTTGATTAGAGAAAAACATATTCCGTCCGAAGATTTATATTTATACGGTGATGGTATCCATTTCTCTCGCAAAGGACATAAATTGATTGCTGATATTCTGTCTAAAAATATTTATGTTCAGCAACACTAATTTTCACTTTAAGTTATGATCGACCTTCTAGATATTTCCGTTCAATTTTCCGGTGAGTATTTATTTGAAAATGTTAACCTCCAAATAAATCCCGGCGATAAACTTGCACTTGTCGGTTCAAACGGCACAGGCAAATCAACTCTCCTTAAAATTATAAAAGGAATCGAACAACCCGAAAGCGGAACCATTCAAAAAAAGAAAGGGATTAATCTCGGTTATCTTCCCCAAGATTTTCTTCATTTCAAAGGTCAACCTCTTTTTGAAGAAGTGAAATCTACCTTTTCAAATGCTCTTCAGTTAGATCAAGAAGAAAATGAAATTGGTGAGAGACTGAAATCGGTGAATGACGAAAAAGCAAAAGAGGAACTAATTCATCGGCTCGGTGATATTCACCACCTAAAAGAAGAAACAGGTTTTTACGAAATTGATTCTCGAATAGGAAAAACTTTAAGCGGACTTGGTTTTAAGGAATCCGATTTCGGAAGGATGACCGAGGAATTTTCCGGCGGCTGGCAAATGAGAATTGAGCTTGCTAAAATTTTACTTGCCGATAATGATGTTATTCTTCTCGATGAGCCGACAAACCATCTCGATATGGATTCACTGCAATGGGTAATAGACTTTCTAAAAAATTATAAAGGTACTTTAATTTTAATTTCACACGACCAGCATTTTGTAAATAGTGTTACCGAGAAAACAGTAGAAATATTTAATAAAAAAGTAAACACGTTCAACGGTAATTATGCCAAGTATCTTAAATTCAAAAAAGAACGCGATGAACAATTAATCAATCAAATCAAAAATAGAGAACGAGAAGTAAAGCAGCTAAATAGGTTCATCGAAAGATTTCGTTACAAAGCTTCAAAAGCAAGACAAGTACAAAGCAGAATAAAAATGCTTGAACGCTTGGAAGAAATTGAAGCGCCGGAAAATGAAAACAAAATTGATATCCATTTCCCCGAAGCCGAGAGAAGCGGTTCGGTTCCCGTTGAACTTATTAATGTTTCTAAAACATATACCACCCTACCCGTTTTTGAGAATGTGAATCTGCAAATTCATCGTGGTGATAAAATTGCATTTGTTGGTCCGAACGGTGCTGGAAAAACTACACTTGCAAAGATTATTGCTGGCAAACTTTCCCCTTCAAACGGCACTGTGAAAATCGGACACAAAACTTACGTTTCTTATTATGCCCAGGAAGTAACGGAGGAACTTAACCCCGCAAACGATTTGATTGATACTATGAGTTCGGTAACCGAAGATTTAACGATCGGAAGAATACGAACAATTCTCGGTTCCTTTTTATTCTCCGATGATGATGTATTCAAAAAAGTGGGTGTTTTATCGGGCGGTGAAAAAAGCAGATTGGCGCTTGCAAAAATTTTAGTTCAAAAAGCCAACCTTATAATTCTTGACGAACCGACTAACCATCTTGATTTCGATTCAAAAAATATTTTACAAGAAGCTTTAATAAAATTTAACGGTACACTTGTTATTGTTTCACACGATGTCGATTTTATTAGACCGGTAGCAAATAAAGTTATTGAAGTACGCAACTCAAGAATAAAAGAATATCCAGGCACTATTGACTACTATTTGGAAAAACAAAAATCCGAACAAGTTGAAGAGACAAGTAATAACAAACAAAAAAATTATAAAAAGGAAGAGAAAAGAAGGGTTGCAGAAATTCGACAACAAAAATCAAAAGCAACATCAAAGTTGAAATCAGATTTGGAACGAATTGAAGAAGAAATAGCAAAATTAGAAGAAGAGAAACTCGAAACCGAGCAAACCCTTGCAGACCCTTCTATTTATAATGATGCGGAAAAAGTAAAGAGTCTTAAAACTCTTTATTCGGAAGTGCAACAATCACTTGAGTTAAATTATGAAAGATGGACAGACCTCAGTTCCAAACTCGAGTCAATAGAAAAAGAATTTGACTCTCAGCTATCCAATAATTCTTGAGCAAGTGCAAGCCCCCCGTACAAAGGAGCATCGTCACCGAGTTTGGTGTAATCAATTTTAACAATCTTACCCGGTTCGGATAAAACGGATTTTTGAAATGCTTTCTCAATCTTCGGCATCATAAAATCGTTCATTGCTTCAATTACACCGCCGCCTAAAATAATTGTATCCAAGTTTAGCAATGTTGTAACACTTCCTAACACCGAACCAATGACATCAGCCGATTTGGATAAATGTTTCACAACAAGTTTATCGTTATTATCCACAGCGGATTTTAACATCCCGCTTTTGATTCGGCTGCCTTCTTTAACAATCGGTGCAAGTTGGCTTGATTTTCCTCTTTTGATCTCTTTTATTATTGTATTGACAACCGCAGTTCTGCTTGCAATTGTTTCAAATGTTTTTCGTGAATTTGTTCCGAGTTTTTCTTTTGCACTGACTAACAGATGCCCGATTTCACCGGCAAAAAATGAAGAGCCTCGATAAATTTTACCGTTAAAAAATAAAGCACCGCCTATCCCCGTCCCTACAAAAACAACCAGCATGTTATTTACTTTGTTATTTAACTCGAAGTTTTTAATTCCTAATCCGGCAAGATTAACATCATTCTCAATTAGGATTGGGATTTTAATTTTTTCGGCAAGTGCTTCTTTAATATTAAAATCGGTTATCTTAAGATTAGGCGCATTGCCGATCACACCTGTAATAGGATTTACAGTTCCCGGAACGCCAAGACAAACTGCGGTTATATCCTTTTCGCTTAATGAAGCATTTCCCAAAAGTTGCTCAACCGATTTTACAATACCATTTATAATCGGTTTTATTTTGCCTGAATTTTTTGTGGGCCTTTTATAGCGAGCAATAATTTCATTTTTAGAATTAAGCAAAGCGGATAAAATTTTTGTTCCCCCCAGATCAACGGTAATGATATATTTTTGCTGCACTTTTTCTCCTAAGTTTGATGTGATTCTTTTGTTAAATATAAGTTAAATAGCTCATTTATGTAATCATTTTTACATAAATCACATAACCACTACAAAAAGATGTAATCTTTTATATCTTTGTGAAGTAGAAATTCAAGGGGTTAAAATGTTCATAAACTTTGCAGATTTACCCGGTCATCAAAACCTATTTTTAGATTACCTGTACGAATTCGAAAACACCGAACGTTTTTACAAAATAAATTTTAGAGATACACAAAAATACGCTGAAGTATTTGAAGCCGTTTCTTCTCAAGAAAGATACCATTTAACCGAACTGAAAAATATCATCAAGTCGCAATACGGCAGTAAGCAGCTATCAAAACAAACAGAAAGAAATATTGAAGCTCTTGATGAAGATAAAACCATAGCAATTGTTACCGGTCAACAGCTTGGTATTTTCGGCGGACCGATGTACACGTTTTACAAAATTATGACTGCTGTTAAACTTTGTTCACATCTTAAAGAAGAGCATTCCGATTATAAATTCATCCCGGTATTTTGGCTTGAAGGTGATGATCACGATTTTGACGAAGTGAAATCGTTAAAAGTAATTGATAATTCCAATTCATTAAAAAGCATTAGTTATGATGACGGATTGGATGAAGAAACCAACCGCGGCAGTGTTGCAAAAATAAAATTGACAAATAATATTTATGATTTATTCAATGAGTTGAATGAATCGCTAAGAGAAACCGAATTCAAATCCGAGTTGATGGAATTCTTGAAAAAACATTATCAGCCGGGTAAATCATTTTTAGAATCGTTTTCCGATTTATTGTATGATTTTTTTGATGAAACCGGCGTTATAATTTTTAATCCAACCGATGAGAAAATAAAAAAACTTTTAAAACCTGTATTCAAAAAAGAGATAGAAGATTTTAGAGAGCACAGCGAAGATGTTGTTAAAACCAGTGCCGAGTTGGAAGAGTATTATCATGCACAAATTAAAATCAAACCGATAAACATTTTTCTTCAAGAAGATGAAGGAAGATTTTTAATCGAACCGGTTGACGACGAATTTAGATTGAAAGGTAAACGGAAAAAATTTAGTAAAGATTTTTTACTGAATATTCTTAAAGAAGAACCGGCAAGATTCAGCCCTAACGTATTACTTAGACCGATTTGTCAGGACTTTCTCTTCCCTACCGGAATGTATGTTGCCGGTCCCGGCGAAATAAGTTACTTTGCCCAAGTAATTCCTATGTACAAAAAATTTAATTTGCAGCAGCCGATTGTTTATCCCCGTTCATCAATTACGATCTTAGAATCCAACTTGACAAAAGTTTTTGAGAAGTATAGGCTGAAAGTTTTGGATATTTTTAGTGAAGAAGAAACCTTAAATGAAAAAATAGTCAACTTGCTTTCCGATATTAAAATCGAACCGGCTTTCGATGATTCAAGAAAAAAAATGAATGAATTGTTTGATGAATTGGAAAAGCAAATTGCGGAATTGGATCCTACATTAACGGACGCTGTAAAAAAAGGCAAAGACCGCTCAATTAATAATCTTGACCAGCTCTTTGAAAAAGCAAAAAAGGCAAGGGAACGTCAACACGAGACTGCATTGAGACAAATTGAGAAAACTCGCACACTCCTATTTCCAAACGGGAATCTTCAAGAACGCGAACTCAATTTTATCTACTTTGCTCATAAATACGGGCTTGATATTATTAAGTGGATCTTCGACCAAGTACTGATTAACAAATTTGAGCACCAAGTTATCGAGTTGTAAATTTATTCTGTTATCGATCTCAGTTGTTTTAAAAATTCGGGATTGGAAATAGAGACACATTCAAAGTCTTTAATTTCGGTTTCTTCAAATAACAAAGAAGATAGTACGGCAAATGCCATTGCAATTCTATGATCGCCGAAACTTTCGAAGATTACATTTTCATTTTTAATCTCACCGCTAATGCGAAATCCGTCCTCAAACTCATCAACATTTAGTCCAAGTAATTTATAATTGTGGCAAAGCGATTTAATCCTATCCGATTCTTTAAAACGGAGTTCTTCTGCATTCTCAATTACAAAATATCCATTTGCAAAAAGTCCTGCGACAGAAAGTATTGGTATTTCATCAATGATATTTGGAATAAGTTCTTTTTCTATCTCAATATTATTTAATGAAGATGATTTAACAACAATATCCCCTAAGTCTTCACCGGCAATATTACGAACGTTTTCGAAGACTATACCAGCACCCATTCTTTTCAGAATATCTAAAATTCCGGTACGCGTATGATTGAGCGAAACATCTTTCAACACAAGTTCGCTGTCTTTTGCCAGCAAAGTTAAAACTATAAAAAAAGATGCAGTTGAAATATCCGATGGGATAACATACTCGGCAGCATTCGGATAATTTGCTTTCGAAACAGAAATGATTTTCTTTCCGTTTTCATAAGCGATGCTGCAGCCTAACATCCTCTCAGTATGATCACGCGTTTGGATATTTTCAATTACTTTTGTTTCGTCTTCCAAATGCAAACCGGCTAAAAGCACAGCACTTTTGACTTGTGCGCTTGCAATAGGCAGCGTGTATTCTACCGGTATCAATTTGTTTACTGCATAAAATTCAGCCGGAAGTGTTCCGCTTGCCGATAACTGTATATTCGCTCCCATTAATTTTAGAGGATCTGCAATTCGTTTCATAGGTCGATTGGAAAGCGATTCATCTCCAACTAAAATTGAGTTAAACTTTTGCGCAGCAAGAATTCCGCTTATCAATCTTGCAGTTGTTCCCGAGTTACCCGCATCAAGGTTTCCGTTCGGTTCCGTGAAATTTCCGAATCCTTTTCCGTTTACAAAGTAATCATCACCCACTTTTTCAATTTCAGCGCCAAGCTGTTTAAAACAGTTAATAGAAGATTTAATATCGGCACTTTTCAATAGATTTGTAATTTTTGATTTGCCTTCAGCCAAAGATGAGAAGAATACGGAGCGATGCGAAATAGACTTATCTCCGGGAAGTTTGAGTTCACCTTTTACACTGTTTATTTTTTTAATTTTTTGAATCAACGTTCAGCCCAATCATCCAAAAGTTTTTCGAATTCTTCTTCGGAAAGAGATGTTTCGTCATACATACCTTTAATAAGTCGTTGTCTTTGAATTTCGTACAAGGTAACTGCAGCAGCAACCGAAACATTTAAGCTTTGTACCATACCGCGCATCGGAATGTAAAAAGTTTCATCGGATTGTTCAATTACTTCCTTCGATATTCCCCGGCTCTCATTCCCAAAAACCACTAAACATTTTTCCGTGAAATCTATATCGTACAAGCTAACGGAATCTTCATCGAGCAAGCTCGAATAAATTTTGAAACCTTGTTTTTTATATTCATCAAAACAATCGCTAACTGAAGAATATCTCTCTTTATCAACCCATTTAAATGCTGATGCCGAGGTTACTTTGCTGATTTTTGGAAATTTTTCAACAGTATAAATTAAGGATATTTTCGGCACTCCTACCGCATCGCAAGTGCGGAAAATTGCACTGACATTATGAGGATCGTGAACATTTTCAATTGCAACACCAAGCGTAAATTGTCTTTGTATTAAAGCTTTCTTAAGCCGGTTTAATCTTCTTTCGGTAAGAAACTTTCGCATTTTATTTATCGAAGACTAACTTGTAAATAGTTTTGTGTGAAGAACCGCGTGCTTTATCAACAAGAATTTCTTTATCGCTTGGCAAGTTTAGATAAAAAGAAAGCAATTCAAGAGATTTGGAAATAGCATCCTCTTCATCGTGTGCCCAACATTCGCAGCCTTTAATGGAAGGAATTTCTGCCGAATATCCGTCACCCGATTTATCAATTATTAAATCGAGTATCATTAATAACCATCCCCCGCGGTGCTTTCTCCTTTTACAATTTTAACACTTGCGGATGCACCGATTCTATCGGCACCGTGAGCAACCATTGCCTCGGCATCCTCGCGTGTTCTAATTCCGCCCGAAGCTTTAACACCGACCGTACTTCCGACTACATATTTCATCAAAGCAATATCACCGACAGTTGCGCCGCCGCTGCTGAACCCTGTAGATGTTTTCACAAAATCGGCTTTCGCATTTTTACTAATTATGCACGCTTTAATTTTTTCTTCGTCGGTCAAAAGAGCTGTTTCGATAATAACTTTACAAATAGCTTTATATTTTTTTGCGGCAAGTACAACTTGATTGATATCATTGAATACATAATCATATTCGCCCTGCTTCAACATTCCAACATTAATTACCATATCAATTTCCTGCGCACCGTTGGCTAAAGCTTCTTCGGCTTCTGCTCTTTTTATTTTAGTTGTGTTCGCACCTAAGGGAAAGCCAATTACAGTACAGACTTTAACGGGAGTACCTTTCAATTCTTTTGCACACAAACTAACATAAACAGGGTTAACACATACAGACGCAAAAGTATATTCCCTTGCCTCACTGCAAAGTTTTAGAATATCATCAGGAGTGGTTTCAGGTTTTAGCAAAGTGTGGTCTATCTTACGCGCCAAATCGCTATCTTTTAGCTCATCCCCGATTCCCATACCTGCTGCGATTCTATCGGCACCGTGATTAATAATATTTTTAACCGCCGTAGGCTGGTCAACTACGTTTCTTTCCCAACCGTTACAGGTATTGCCAACGCAATAAAAATCGTGCAGAGCTTTTTCGGTAAAAACTTGTGTAACTATTTTGTCGATTGAAGTTTTGTTCATATTGCAGCTCAATTATTTTCAATTTTGAGATAAGCTTCATAAGTATTTTTAAGTAGCATAGCTATCGTCATTGGTCCAACTCCGCCGGGAACAGGTGTAATATAAGAAGCTTTTTCTTTTACCGCATCAAAATCTACATCACCTACAAGTCTGTACCCTCTTTCTCTTGAATCATCATCAATCCTATTTATACCAACATCAATTACTACAGCTCCATTTTTAACCATATCTGCCGTTATAAAATTTGCTCTTCCAATTGCAGCTATCAAGATATCTGCTTGTTTTGTGTATTGAGTTAAATCCTTCGCGGCAGAATGACACACCGTAACAATCGAGTTTGCCCCTTCTTTTTTTTGCATCATAATATTGGCGATTGGCTTTCCTACAATATTGCTTCTTCCAACAACAACCACGTGTTTCCCTTTTGTTTCGATGTTGTATCTTTTCAGCAGTTCCCAAATTCCGTAAGGCGTGCATGAAATTAAAGCGGGCTTACCTATTACTAAATTGCCTACATTTACGGGATGAAAACCGTCAACGTCTTTTGAAGGTGATATTGTTTCTATTACTTTATTTTCATCAATATGATCAGGCAGCGGAAGCTGAACTAAAATACCGTGATAATCCGGATTCCTATTGTATTGTTCAACCAAATCAAGCAACTCTTTTTCAGTTATTGAAGAATCTCTCTCTTCAATTTTTGAGTGCATCCCGATTTTTGCACATGCTTTATTTTTCGAAGTTACATAGGATTTAGAAGCAGGGTTATCCCCGACTAATATAGTAACTAACCCCGGAACTTTTTTACCCGCTGAAATTAGTTCATCAATTTTTAATTTCAACTCGTTTTTAATATCACCGGAAACTTTTTTACCGTCAATTATTGTCATCAATTCTCCAATAAAACTTAATTACCATTTTTATTTTTTTCGAATTCAGGAATAAGAATTCTTTCAATCTCAACAGCTTTACCGGTATCAGAATCAATTTTCAGAAACAATCCGCTTAAGTGTAATTCATCTTGAGCAGTTTGATACTTTTGCGGAGTTTGAAATAAAAACCGGTTAAGCGCTGCATCTGCTTTCATACCTATAACCGAATCATAAGGCCCCGTCATACCGCTATCTGTAATATAAGCAGTACCGTTTTTCAAAATTCTTTCATCTGCAGTTTGTACGTGTGTATGAGTTCCTATTATTGCGCTAACTTTCCCATCTAAAAAGAAACCAAGCGCCTGTTTCTCGGCAGTTGCTTCCGCATGAAAATCAACAATAATTACTTTTGTTTCTTGCGAGATTTTTGTCAATGCCCATTCTGCCCCTCTAAAAGGACAGTCTATTTGAGCCATAAAAGCTCTGCCTTGTAAATTCAGAACACCTACTTTCCCCTTCTTTGAATCTGCAATTATAAAACCATTACCATAAGTACCACGAGGATAGTTTAACGGTCTAAGTACTCGTTTGTCACTTTTCAAATAATCTTGAGACTGATGTTTATCCCAGGTATGATTACCGCCGGTAATAACGTCAACTCCCAAATCAAAAAGAATTTTACCTTCTTTTTCGGTGCAACCTTTCCCGTCTGATGAGTTTTCACCGTTAGCAATGATAAAATCTGCACGATATTTATTTTTAAGTCCGGGCAGCCAGGTTTGCACCATTTCCATCCCCGGTTTGCCCACAATGTCGCCAATGAATAGTATATTAATAGTCATAAATTTTTCTCTCTAAAATGTAAATATAGACAATTTTGCAGGATTATTGAAGGTAGGCAATTTTTTGAAAAAAGAAGATTTACAACTTGAAGATCTTAGCTTAGATGAAGCGACTTTTGCTGTGCTTGATTTCGAGACTACCGGTACATCAACTCGGTTCGGGCGTGCAATTGAAATAGGTATTGCAAAGATGAAGAACGGCAAAATTGTCGATACGTATTCTTCACTTATCAATCCCGGCTGCCAGATTCCATATCAAATTACACTGATGACAGGTATTACCAATGATGATGTTCTTAACGCACCATATTTTGAAGATATAATTGACGAAGTGGAATCTTTTTTAAGCGATTCAATTTTGGTGGCACACAATCTTCCTTTTGACCTATCATTTTTAAAAGCGGAATTTGCAAGAGCAGGTAAGGATTTAAGTGAATTACCAAAAATCTGCACATTAAAATTAGCAAGGAAAATGTACCCGGCACTGCCAAGTAAATCTCTGGGGAACCTTGTGAAACATTTTAGAATTAAGCACGTTAATGTGCATCGTGCATTGGGTGATGCTACTGTAACGGCTAAACTTTTAAATAAAATGCTAATAAGTCTGCAAGATGATTACCATATCGAAAATGTTCAGCAGGTAATCGGTTTTATAAATTTACCTCAGCAGAAAAAATCTTACAGAATACTGAAGAAAAAATTGAGTGAAGATTTTTCTTCGCTGCCGTCTTCTCCGGGAATTTATTACTTCAAAGACGGCAAGGATAATATTATTTATGTAGGCAAAGCAAAATCGTTAAAGGAAAGAGTACGAAACTATTTCTCCTCAAACGCTGTACGAAAGGCAAAGAAGATTGTCACTGCTTCTTCAAGACTTGGTTTCCAAAAAACCAATTCAGAACTCACTGCACTCATTACAGAATCTGAATTGATAAAGAAACATAAGCCGAGATTTAACACACTATTAAAAAAATTCGGTCAAAGTTACTTCCTAAGAATTGATATAGATAAACCCGCGCCTAAACTGATGTCTACTTCGCAATTTGATTTTGACGGCAGTGATTACTTTGGTCCTTTTTCATCACGTGACTCGATCAAATCCATTATAGAGATAATAGACAGATCATTCAAATTGAGAGAATGTACCGAACGTGAATTTAAGAAAAGAAAGAAATGTTATTTGGCGGACATTGAAAGATGTACAGCACCGTGCGAGGTTAAAGGTGAACAAAAAGCTTACAGACAGGAATTAGAAAAAGTGTATGAGTTTTTATCCGGTAAAAATGATTCTGCTTTGGAGAGATTGTTAAACAGGATGAAAAACTTTTCCGAACGTGAAAAATATGAAGAAGCCGCAGAAATAAGAGATACAATCAACTTACTGCTCGCTCAAATTAAAAAGGTAGCCATTCTTGCCGAACCAATTAATTCTGCCAATGTGTTTATTGAACTTTGGGACTCTGGCCAAAAGGATTATGTTTTATTACTAGAAGGGAAATTGTTTATCAAAAATTATGAATTGGATGGTAAATCACTTTTCGATAAAGCTCTTGAAGATTATTTCGACGGGGCTATTGATTTTATTAAAAAATCCGAGGAGAAAGATTTAGACAGAATTAAAATTTTGCTGGCATGGATGAGCAATCATATGGAAAACACAAGGAAATTTTACTTAAAAAATTACAAAACAAAAGAAGAACTATTTACAGCCGTCAACAGTTACTAATCTCACTTCAAAATAAATCGTTTCAAAATAAAACTTACAATAAAAACAGTACCTAAGAATAAGATTAAATAAAAGAACAAAGATTTGAAAGAGGCGAGTTTAACAACGTAAGCAGATTTAAATCCTCGCCAGCCGCATTCTTTGCATCTAAAAGTGGTTATAGGTAAAAGTAGTTTTACTATTTTTTCAAACATACTTCTTGAATGAGAACGCTTAAGCGTACCTACTTTACCGCATTCGGGGCAAGGTTGAACTCGCGCATCAGTTCTGTAAAATATTCTCAAATTAATATGCATTATTCCGCCACCGCTAAAATTTTATTGTACTTTTCCCTTGATTCAAGAATACCGAATGCTGTTTGAAGCTGCTTATCGTAATTCAAAGAAGCGGTTATTCTTCCAACCCTGCCGTTAACTCTGGCTGCAATTTCTTTGTGGAGTTCAGCTAAGACATCATCACGGTAAATGTTGAGTTCTTCTTGTTTTGCCAACTCAATCTCTTGTTCCAATTCGTTTAGTTTTGTTTTCACATCATCACTAATTTTTTCATCGCTTAATGCTTCTTTTAAAGCTTTCAATAGTCTTTCGGATTTTAATACAAGCTCAACGTCGGTTTGAGTAAAATATTTTTTGAAAGATTCAAAAAGTTCTTCTTTATTAATTTCTTCCCACGATGCAATCGAATTAGTATTGAAATAATTTGTGGCAAACTTAAAAAAGACTCCTTGAGCAATGAGAGTTCTTATTAACTCTGATTTGGAATTGTTTTCAACAAGAGTGTCGGGTTGAATACCTCCGCCTGAATAAACTTTACGGTTGCCGTCCGTACGGTATTCTTCCATTCTGTTATAAGTTGTATCGCCAATAATAACTTTATTATCAACATAGTTGATTTTTTGTATAGATCTTCCGCTCGGCGTAAAGTATTTACCTGTTGTTAATTTAAGTGAGGTATTAGCATCTAGTGGAATAACATTCTGCACAAGCCCTTTCCCGAAAGAATCAGTACCGAGTACAACGCCTCTATCGTGGTCTTGAATTGCTCCAGCAACAATTTCGGAAGCCGAAGCGCTGCCTTTATCAACAAGTACAATAAGACTTGCATCTCCGGCAACAGGTTCTTCATCTGCAAAATAATTTTGTATGTCTGTCGAGTCTCTTCCTACTACACTAACAATTAAATCACCTTTTGGTAAAAATTTATCCGCTACGCTAATTGCCGCATCAAGTAAACCCCCCGGGTTACCGCGCAAATCCAAAATTATCGATTCGATATTTCTTTCATCACCTAATTCAATAAGAGCGTCTTTAATTTCTTCACCTGCCGAACGTGAAAATCCGCTTAATTTTAGGTAAACATTATTACTCTGCTCAGGTACAAAACCATAGTAAGTCAAATTCTTAATTTCAATTTCTTCCCGGATTAAATTGAATATTAAATTCTGCTCGACGCCATCCCGCTTAACGGTAACCGAAACCATCGTTCCCGCTTCGCCTTTCATATAATTGCTAAGTTGATCATAATTTGCTTTGTTAACATCAATAGAATCAATTCTAATAATGACATCTCCTATCCGCAGACCTTGCCGTTGCGCCGAATATCCTTCAATCAAATCCACAACTGTAATCTTCTCATTCCTCAACCCTATTGTTGCGCCGATGCCTCCGTATTTACCGGTCGTAATTAAATCAATATCTTTTTGGCTTGATTCATCAATGTAAACTGTGTACGGGTCTAATGTTTCGAGCATACCCTTAATACCGGCAAGCATGAATTCACGTGGGTTGATTTCTTCTACATATCTTAAAGTAATTTCTTTGTAAACACGTCCAAAGAGATCGATTGATTTTGAAATTTCATAATAAACATCCGTGGATTTTTGAGCGTGCAAATTAGTGACTGTAATTAGAACGAAAAGATATATATAAATTCTGTTTTTCATATTCACCTTTAATCGCAATTATAGCTGTTGAATTATGTACTCTAATTTGTTCGGTTTTGTATCAACTAACTCCGTAAACTCCGGCACAACAACGTTAGGAACGAGGTAACCCAAAGTATCTCTTATTGCCTGGTTGAAGCTGATGGTGACTTTAATTTCATCGGGATTAAGTTTACCCAATAAATTTATTCCGCCTCTTAATATTACACTAATCTTCTCAGGGTAAACCGTAAGATTTTTTGAAGGAGGAATGTTCTTAATTTCGATAGGTATGTTTTGAAATTCTTTATCAACAATTTTCTGTACATCAAAACTTATTTTAACCTGTTCAGGTTCGTACTCTAAATTGTTGATCATAGCCAAGTTGATGTTTTCTACAATACTTTTATCTACAGATGAATAAATTTTTTCTATAGTTGGAATACTTTTCAATTCATTTATTATACTATAAGGTCCACGAACCAAAACAGATTCGGGTTCAACAGAAGTCTCAGCAACCAAGCCATAGCCTTCGCTGAAATTAAATTTTACATTTGGCTCAACAGGTATTTTCTTCTCATCAAGTTCTTCAATTTTATATTTAATTTCATCCGGTGAAAATTCATTTATCTGAACAGAAGACGATAGCCAACGATTTTGGTCGAGCGCATTACGCAAAGATACACTATGTATTCCGGGCGTTTGATCAACAGTTATTAGAAATTCGGGTGTGCTTCCCAATGTCAATTGAGCGAGTTGCCAACCTTGCCCTTTTAAACTGATTGAAACTTCTTCATTTGAATAATTTGAAACAGCATATCCTTCGGGAATATCAGAAAAAGAGACGGGCAGTTTTATAGTATAAAAGTACTCCCCCGAAAGCGAAATAAAGACCCACATCATAATCGAGAAGAAAACAATAAACAATATGGTAATAAATTTTTTACTCATAGTTTAAATATAAAAAAACTCCACAAAGAGTGGAGTTCATAAAATAATCTCTTTTGAAACTCTTAGCGAATCGAATCGAAATAATCGATTAATTCTTGTCGATTTGCTTTAGAGATTTCTCTTCCTTTTATAGGAAATGAATCGAAACTCCTTGCCAATTTTCTTAGTTCATGAACATTAAGTTTTTGAAGAGCCCATTTAGGAGGAATGTCGCCTTCTTCTTCATTTTCTGCTTTTGGTTCTTGTTCTTCAGTTGCTTCTTCTTCTGTTTCTTCAACTTCACCGGTTTGCTCAATCACATCTTCTTCATGTGCTTCATGTTCTTCCAAATCTTCCTCAACAATTTTTTCTTCTTCAACTTCCGCATTGAGTTGAGGATCGGGATTCCCGTCTTGTACATCCTCTTTAGAAGTTTTTCGTTTCCCTTTTTTAGCTTCAGCTTGGTCGTAAATTATTTGCTCGAGTTGATCATCGGGTCTCGGTATAACGTGAGCCGATATCAATTGTCCTACTCTCTGTGCTGCGGCTGCTCCGGCATCAACAGCAGATTTAACTGCCGCTACTTCACCAACAATTTTAATAACAATTAATGCGCCGGTAACCTTTTCTTTACTAACAAGTTTAACATTTGCCGCTTTGCACATTGCATCTGCAGCTTCAATAGCACCTACCAATCCCTTGGTTTCTATTAATCCTAATGCGGGAAGCATGGTTTAATTTATTTTGAACGTTTAGGCAAAACAAGTTCAACATCAGAGTGAGGACGAGGGATAACGTGAACTGAAACCAATTCTCCTACTCTCTGAGCAGCAGCAGCTCCGGCATCGGTAGCAGCTTTAACTGCACCAACATCTCCGCGAACCATTACGGTAACATAACCACCGCCGATTGTTTCTTTACCTATAAGTTCAACCTTTGCAGCTTTTACCATAGCATCTGCTGCTTCAATTGCTCCAACTAAGCCTTTGGTTTCAATCATTCCGAGTGCGTCTAATGTCATTGATGTGCTCCCAATTAATGGTTTATTTTATATCGAAAATAGCTTTTAAGGGTAAAAATGTCAATTATTATTTGTTGATTTAATTACTTGCTATATCTCTTTCAAATAATCCTCAAGTATAACAGCAGCAGCGTTTTTATCTACCAAGGATTTATTTCTTCTTTTCTTTTTAGAAGGAACTGATTCTAAGATTCTTTTTGAAGCAATATCGGATGAATACCTTTCGTCAACTAATTCAATTGCAAGATCTATTTTCTTTTCGAGTTCACTTTTGAATTTTCGAACGTCTTTTGAAATAGTTGAGTCTTCCCCGTTTTCTTTTACGGGATTGCCGAGAATTATTTTAACTACATTTTTTTCACTAATAATTTGCTTTAGTTTATCAAGTGTGTGTTTATCATTTGGAATTGTATCAAAGGGTATTGCAAACATTTTGAGCGGATCGGTTACGGCTAAGCCGATTCTTTTTGTGCCGTAGTCTATTGCAAGAATTCTTTCTTCGTTCACTATATTTTTAATTTGTTACTTCAAACCGTTCAACAGAATAAATTCCGCGGTTCTTTTTCAATCTTTCCATTAATTTATTAAGATGATCCAAATCGGAGACATAAACTGCAATGGTTCCGTGAAACATTGAATCACCCGTAGAGATGTTTATCGATTTGATGTTTGTATTTTTATAAGTGGTAATAATATTTGAAATATCTTTTAAGATTCCGGGCATATCTTCACCGTGGATATCAATTCCGGCTACAAACATAGATCCGTTTGCTTTCGGCCAGCTAACAGGTACTAACTTATCGGGTTGAGTCTTAGACATTTGTATAATATTAATGCAGTCTTTACGGTGAATTTTAATTCCTTCACCGGTTGTAATGAATCCGATAATCGGATCACCTGGGATTGGATTACAACATTTGGCATATGTGTGCTGAATTCCTTTGTGCTCGCCTTCTACAACAACATTGCCCCCGGAAATATTTCGAGCTTGCTCAACAAATGTATCAAAGACTAATTCGTTGCTTTCATCTTCCGGAATTTCTTGAACGGGATTTAAAATATCATCTGGGTTGACTTTACCCGAAGCAATATCTTTATAAAGCTGGCGCGGGTTATCGTATTTCATTTTATGAGCAAGCTTATTCATTTCATCAACTGTAAAAGACTTTTTGAATTTCTTGGCTCTTTTTTCCCACGTCTCTTTGCCTTGCTCAACAAGTTTGTCTTCTTCTTTATTTAAGTAGCGTCTTACGGCAGATTTTGCTTTGTGAGTTTGAACAAACTGAAGCCAACTTTTATTCGGGTGTTGGTTCTTTGAAGTTATAATTTCAACTTGATCGCCTGAATGAAGAATAGTATCAAGAGGCATGATTTTTCCGTTTACTTTTGCACCGATACAATGATTGCCGACGTTGGTGTGTATTTCGTAAGCAAAATCAACCGGAGTTGAGTCTAACGGAAGCCTTCTAAGTTCCCCTTTAGGAGTGAATATGTAAATTTCGTCTTGGTAAAGATTTAATTTAAAACTTGCAAGTATTTCTTTAGTTGCTTCGTCTTTTGAAGAGTTTTCAAAAATATCACGCACCCAGTTGACCCACTCTTCCAATTCCTTATCGTTAGATACAAGGTTCTCTTTGTACTTCCAATGTGCGGCAACACCTTTCTCTGCTATTTCGTGCATCTTTCTTGTTCTAATTTGAATCTCAACAAGTCTACCATCAGGACCAATAACCGTATTATGAATTGACTGGTAATTATTCTTTTTAGGAATAGAAATAAAATCTTTGAATCTGTCTTGAATAGGTTTGTAATGTTGATTAATTATTCCAAGTACATAATAGCATTCGTTTGGATCATCATTTTCGAGAATAATTCTTATTGCAAAAAGATCATAAATTTCTTCAAAAGTTTTTTGTTGGTTTATCATTTTGCGGTAAATACTATAAAAATGTTTGGGTCTGCCGCCAATTGTGAACTTTAGATTATGTGCCCTTAACTTTTCTTCAATTGGTTTAGTGAATTTTGCAATGTAAGCTTCGCGTTCTTTCCGCTTTTCTTTGAGTTTTTTAGCAATTTCAGCATATGCCTCTTTATTGAGATATTTGAATGCTTGATCTTCCAATTCCCACTTAACGCGTCCCAAACCAAACCTGTGCGCAAAAGGAGCGTATATTTCCAACGTTTCTTTTGCTATTCTTCTTTGTTTCTGCGGATTAACGAATTCCAAAGTTCTCACGTTATGAAGTCTATCGGCAAATTTGACAAGTATTACTCTAACATCTTTGACCATCGAGAGCAGAAGTTTTCTGTAATTTTCAGCTTGAGTAATATCTTGCCCTTTGAACACACCTCCAATTTTAGTTACACCATCAACAATATCGGCAACCTCTTTTCCAAATTCTTTAGCTAAAAAACGAAGACTGATTTCGGTATCTTCAACTACATCATGTAGAAGGGCGCTTGCGACTGAGATATCATCCAAGGGAATTTCTTTGGCAACAATTAAAGCTACCTGATAAGGGTGGTTGAAATATGGTTCACCGGAAGCCCTAAAATCGTTTTTGTGCGATTCGTAGCTCAGCTGAAATGCTTTAGCTATCATAGCCTCATCAACCGAAGGAAGATTCTGTCGACAGGCTTCCAACAGCTCATCAAGCATTTTTTGGTGCTTTATTCCGGTTACTACAGATTCCATATCTTAATTAATATTCTAAATTTTGGTGAAAATCAACATTAATTTTGCGGGAGAGCCGATATTTGTGTATTTGCGGAATCCCGCAATGCTACTGTCTTTTCAATCAGCGGAATTATCTGTACTTGATATTTTTTGTCGATTTCAGGCATTGTAAGTATTTCACTGCAAATTTCTAATGTGTTTTCGTAATTACCGAGACGATATTCTAAATCAGCCAAACTATTTTTTAACTCAATGATTTTCGATGGATTATTTAGATTCTCCTTTTCATACAATGAGATCAACTCTTTATACAAAGTAATTGCTTCGGTTGATTCCATTTTATCGTTAATAATAGCAAGTGCCCATTTTAGCTTAGTACTTTTGGGATATTTTTTTAGAAGTGATTCAGTTAAATTTTTAGCTGCAATAAACCGTTCTTCTTCAATATAAGCGTAAATTAAAGAGAGTAATGCAAAATCACGGTTTAGGAAATTCTCGGTCAATGCTATTTCGAGTGCTTCAAGACCAATTTGCCTATTATCCTCTATAAACGGCAGCCAATGAAATGATTTTGTCTTTACGCTGCTCCAATATTGGTAATTACCAATAGCAACAATTGCTTCGGAAAATGTTGAATCAATTGCCAAGCATTTCTCAAAATACTGAAGTCCTTCGTAACCATCGGCAAACCCGTCAATATAATTTGATTGAAATAACTTCCAATATGATTCATAAGTCTTTGCCAATGCCATCATATAATTGTACCACAAACTGTCGGGGTTTTCATCAAGTAAGGATTCACACGAGTCCTGAATTGAATATAAAAGTGAATCTATTTCTTTAGTTTCGAGATAATCACCGGTGTGCTCCCGTTCAAAAATCAATGCTCCTGCATAAAGTATTTTAGGAAAAGGCGAGTCAGGATTACTTTGCTCTACTAATTTGAAATCCCTTTTTGCGAGCTTATAATTCTCATTCAATACATTTGCAATTCCGGATCGGACTTTTGTCCGGTTATTAAAATTGAGGGGTAATTGTGCTTTAAGTGAAAGCACTAATATAAGTAATATAAATAACTTAGAGCGTTCCAAATGTTCTATCACCTGCATCTCCTAAACCTGGTAAAATATAACCAACTGAGTTAAGTTCTCTATCTAATGCAGCAGTAAAAACTTTTACATCAGGATGATCCTCAGCCATTTTTGCTACGCCTTCGGGAGCAGCAATAAGACAAGCGAGCATACAATCTTGTGCTCCTTTTTCTTTCAAATATGTAATTGCAGCAGAAGCACTACCTCCGGTAGCAAGCATGGGGTCCAACACTAAAACTTTTGATACTTCCAAATTCTTCGGTGTTTTGTAATAATAATCGACAGGTTTGAGCGTCTCTTCATCTCTTTGTAAACCTATATGCCCTACTTTAGCATTTGGTATCATTTCAATGAATGCACTGACCATACTTAGTCCGGCACGCAGCACCGGTATTAAGACTATTTGTTTTTTGAGCGTATATCCCACGGCTGTTTCCAAAGGTGTTTCAACGGTAGATTCGCTCAACTCAAATTCATTCGATATTTCCGTTACAAGACAATATGAAATCCGTTTAAGTGCAAGACGGAAATCATATTCTTCGGTTCTCTTATTTCGCAAAATAGTCAAGTCCCGCAATACAAGCGGATTTTTGACAACGGTCAAATTTTTCATTTCTTTCCAGCCTTTCTTCCCAAAACAGATAGTATGTTAATAAAAGGTGAGTTTGGAGGTGTATAGTTGAAAATAATTTTTGTAAGGAAATCTACTTTTTCTCTTCGTAAAATCAGTGCCGATATTAAATCTGCATAGCCAATAACTTCACTTTTCCCAATAAATTCAGCACCAAGAATTTTTCGACTAATCTTTTCGAAAATTATTTTTCCGAAGGTGTTAGCACTCCACGGAATAACTTTGACAAGATTAGGTACAACCGCATCAACAGATTGGAATTGTATTCCCAATTTTTCCACTTGCTGTGAAGATATACCAACAGTGGCAAAAACATTATCAAAAATTTTAACCGCTGCATTTTTCACTACAGGTTCGTAAAATACATTTCCCCCGGCTGCATTTTCACCGGCAATGTGGCCCTGATCGTGCGCCAAAGTTGCAAGCGGAATGTAATCCATTGTGTTTGTTACGGCATTTTTCACTTCGATACAATCCCCTGCCGCAAAAATATTTGGGTCGGATGTTTTTAGTTTTGTATCTACTTTTATTCCGCCTAAATTACCAACGCTTAAGTTAGATGAAATTGCCAACTGTGAATTAGGTTCAACACCAATAGATGAAATAATCATACACGTGTCAATTAATCTTCCATCAACATTCACTGATGATATTTTTTCATTTCTATAATTGAATTTAAGTTGTGTAAATCCGGACACCAATTCAATTTTTTCTTCTTCCAATTTGCTTTTAACAATATGAGATATTTCCGGCTCGCTTGAGGGCATCGGTAATTTGGCTTTTTCAAGAATAGTAACATTGTAGTTCATCTTCTTCAGGTTTTCAGCAACTTCAAGTCCGATGTATCCGGCACCAATTATAACAATATTTTTAACTTTGTTTACTTTTAGGTAATCGGCAACTTTCAGATAATCACTAACACTTTTGTAAGTAAAAAAATTTTCTGCTCGAGATGTATTTATAATTGATCTAGCTTTTGAGCCGGTAGCAAGAATAATCCTGTCGTAAGGAATATCTAATTTTGTTCCGTCGTTTTTATTTGTTACATAAATTTTCTTTTCTTTTCTATCAATCGATTCAACTAAATGATTAACGTAAACATTTACCCTTTTCTCTTCATAAAATTGTTCGGGTGTAAAGAAAATAATTTTTTTATAATCATCAATTATTCCGCTGATTAGATAAGGCAGTTCACACGTACCTGTAGAAATAAAAGGACCGCCTTCGAAAAGTTTTACATCAGCATCGGGGTCAACGCGCTTAGCCTTTGCTGCAGCACTTGGTCCGGCAGCATTTCCGCCTATTATAATTATTTGAGGTTTTCTCATAAAAAAACGTAAATATTTCGTATTTAGTTGGATAATATAAGCTTTTTATAAGAAAGTTGTTTTACGGCTGGAAATAGTGATCAGCTTTCTTTGAAGGATATTGTCATCGGAACACCTGTAAAACCATACTTGGTTCTTATAATTCTTTCAAGAAATCGTTTGTAGCTATCCGGAATATATTTGGATTCATTTGCGAAGAAAAGAAAGATCGGGTAATACTCACCTACTTGGGTAATGTATTTTATTTTCACTTCTCTTCCGGTTGGGGTAGCGGGTGGTGGAGTTTTTTTGATTTCTTCCAAAACTACATCGTTCAATTCTTGAGTAGGAATTTTTTTCGACCGTTCTTCATATATGGTTTGAGCCAAATCTATTAGCTTATAGATTCTCTGTTTTGTTAATGCAGAAATAAACATAATAGGAGCGAAATCGGCTGTGCCTAATTTATATCTTAACTCGTCTTCGTATTGTTTAGCGGTTTTGGAATCTTTCTCAATCAAATCCCATTTGTTTACCGCAATAATTAATCCCTTTCGTCTTCTAACTGCCTCTTGAATAATCCTTTGGTCTTGTTTCTCCAAACCAAGTTGGGCATCAATCATAATAACAGAAACATCGGATTCCCACAATGCGCGATAAGTTCTTACATTAGAATAAAACTCGATACTTTCTTGAACTTTAGTTTTTCTGCGAAGACCGGCAGTATCAACTAAAACAATTTCTTTGCCGTAGTATTTCAATACCGAGTCTATACTGTCTCGTGTAGTACCCGGAATATCCGTAACAATGCTTCTATCGTAGCCCAAAAGAGCATTTGTTAGTGATGATTTACCGACATTAGGTTTACCGATTATTGCTAAGCGTAGCCTTTCATCTTGTTCAAAATCCGCTTCGGAAAAATCGAGTTTGGAAATTAGATCATCCAAGAAATCGCCTAAATTTCTCCCGCTCAAAGCCGAGATATCATAAACGTCTTCCATGCCCAATGAATAAAACTCTGCTTTATTGATTCCCTGCTCAGGGTTATCTAGTTTATTGACCAAAACAAAAGAAGTTTTAGAAGATGAACGAAGAAGTTTTGCAATATCGTTATCGAGGGGTGAAACACCAAGACGTCCGTCGGTTACAAATAAGATAGCATCCGCTTCCAATAAGGCAATTTCAACCTGCTCGCGTATAGCGGTTTCAAAAAGTTCTTCAGAATCGGGAACATAACCTCCGGTATCCATTACACGGAAAACTTTACCGTTCCAATCGGCTTCTCCGTAAATACGGTCGCGAGTAACTCCGCTCACATCGTCAACAATCGCATTCTGAGTTTTTGTTAAACGATTGAACAAAGTTGATTTTCCCACATTTGGTCTACCTACAATTACTACAAGCGGTGTTTTCATAGCTGCAATTTAGAATTAAGCAATGTTAAAAGCTAAGACGAATTGATAATTCAGGATAGTATTCCGTATAAAACCCGATTTGATGTTTACGAATATTTAATTGGGATTCCAAACTTCTATTATAACTCCCGGCCGAAAATGCCGCATCAACAGCACTAAGGATATGATTCGTAACAATAGCAATTACTCCCCATCTTGCAGCATTATAAAAATCATTAGCTTTGCCCCGTTGGTCTGAGTAATATAGATACATTTCGGTAAGCGGATCACCGTAATCATAATGATTGTCGGGATATTGGCTTTCGTCAAAATCCTTCCAGCCAGCATTGAACTGCTGATACTTTCCGATCATCTCGTAATATTGCTGGTCACCGTAAGGGGCAAGCCGGTGCGAATACCATTTCCCGATTGCGCTTTCCAATTTGTTGAGCTCACTCCAATCTATGCTGCCGTCTTCTTTAAAAACATTGTACTGGTTTGGATCTACCAGAGAATTAATTCTTGATGCGTTATCAATTGTCCATTGTGCGTATTGTTTCACACTCCAATTTTGGTTTGCATAATTTTCATAAAATGAAGTTTGGTCATCTCCTTTGCCGTCATAAATCACGGCAAAAGTAATAGCCGCTGCTTCCACTGCAAGGAAAAGAGCGGTTTTCCAATAATCACCCGTGTAAAATTCACCTGCACCGGGAACAGCAAGCGACATTAGGGCAGCAAGGAACGGCGACTTTTTATTTTGATTGTAAACATCCTCTTGGTTCATTTTAACTTGCTGCTCGCTGAATGCAATTTGGGAATCAAGATTAAGATTACCGGTTAAATTAAATTCATTCTTTTTTTCTTGTGCTGAAAACAGACCAGCTAATAAAAAAACCATCAAAACTTTTTTTATCATTTTTAAACCTCTTTATAGACTAAAATCAAAAAGGATACCGCCGTAAAACTGCCACTCTTTTCCGTATGTTACATCTTCATTTAAAATTCTGGAAGTGAATTTATCAAACGAGTAAGAAGCATTGAAGAATAAACTTGTGGGGAAAAGATAAAAAGAGTTCATTTTAATTCTCAGTTCAATTCCGGCCCCTTTTTTAAATGAGTTCAAATCCGGCAAATCACCATTCCAAGCATTCCCGAAATCACCATGAACCGAAAGATAAATTTTGTCAATATACATATGCCCGATTCTTGTATCGATATTCCTGAATAACGGAAAACGGTAGGTTAGGTTCACCCAGCCGATTTCATTTCCGCTTACGGCATAAAAAGGATAAGCCTTCATACCTGTTAATCCGCCGAGATAAAAATCGAAAAAGTCCGGCACAGTAGGACCAAAAATCGTCCCGGCTCTAAGCCTTGCAGATAAGGTATGGCCTTTAATTGTTTCAAAATGCTCTTGCCAATTTAATTCTAATCTGTGGAAATCATAATTATTATATACAGGTTTCAGAACGCCGTCATCAACCTCATAGTTGCCTTCATCATTGTATCGGTTAATTTCATAGTTATATTTAAATTCTACTTCTCTTCCGATTGGATTAATATCGTTATCAACATTCGGTCTGTAATTTGTGTGATGAAATGTAAACTGGAAATTGCTTCCAATAAAATATTTGTCGTTGGTAGTAGGGTATAATATTGTAGTATTCGGGAAAACAAAACTTCCGAGCGTGGCTACATATTGGCTGTAAATGTAGCGGAATTCAAAATCATTAATGTTATTGAATATTTTATGTTTAGCAACAAAATCAACTTCAAATAAATTATAAGTCACATCAGTTCCTACTTTATTATTTGCCGCATCAAGTGAATCAAAAATAAGGTCAACATTTGCTTCGCGGCTAATGGAGTAAAGTTCAACCGAAAGCTCGGGTTTCAAACCGATATCATACAGCAGAGGTAATTTATCTCTATAATCAAAAAGTAAGAAAAGGTCTCTTTCCAATCTTTTATTGATCGCACCACCTGCGAAAAATCCGAAGCGATTTAATATATCGGTAGACGTAACGTAAACACCCGGTTTAATCCTATCTGTAAAATCGTTGGAAGTATTATAGTTATCGTATCGTATAAAAGGATAGAATGCTAAGTTTGTAAAAGATCCGGAATATTTTTTTGATTTGTAATCAGGCAACTCATAATCATTAAAGTTTCTTAAGTAATCAATATTTTCTATTGCAGCAGAAGTATCCGGCTTTGATTGACTGAGCGGAGGATTGTCAACCCAAATATATTTTTTCGTTTCATCAACTTTATTTTGTTGTTCTTTGGGTAAATAAAATATTTTATACCCGGTTGATGTGTAACCCGCATAGACTATGTCTCCATTTTGCTTTACATCCGGCATAAATGCCCCGCCGGTTACATTTGTTATTCTTTTAGTTTCCCCCGTTGTAAAATCTTTTTTATATAGATTAAAAATGCCGGTTTCATCTGAACTGTAAATGAGGTTACCGTCTCTGTCATAAGCTGCATTTCTTTCATCGCTATCGGTCTGAACGATAAATTCAAAACCGCTTCCGTCTGTATTTATTTTGGCAATATCACGACCGTGATGGTAGGAGTAATCAAAAACGATATGCGAATCGTCGTTCGAAAAACGAGGATTATATACCTGCTCGCCATTTTTAAAATTAGTAAGCGTTTTATAATTCCCCCCGTCAATATCACAAATAGCCAAGTTAGTTGTACCGTCTGTTTGATATGAGAACACAATCTTTTCACCGTTGTGAGAAACATTTGGTGTATTTGCCCTCCAACCGTAAGTAAGCCTGGTTTCCTCTTCTTCACTTATATCGTAAACATATAAGTCGTGTATCTGTATTGAATTTGGATTTTTGTCAGTCAATTTTGCATAAATTATTTTGTCGGTTCCCGGTATAAAACCAATTGTCGAACGAATTCCAGGCTGAATAAGTTTATCTTCCTTTGTTTCCAAATTATATTGATAAATTGATGACAAACCGAAATAATCTGCGCTTTTGTTGGAAATATACAATACCTTTTTACCGTCTTCGGTAAAGATAGGATAGAAATTTCCGAAGCCTTCATCACGCAGAGTATCACCAATTACCAAATTTGATTCTACATCGGCTATTCTTTTTCTATAATCATTTATAAGAAAAGAAAACCATTCATTATAAAGTTCATTACCTGAAATACCAAGCACATCTTCTATTGCCGCATCAATTGTAAAGTTCTTAAATTTACCGAGTTGATGAGTTATTTCGCGGATTTTGTCTTCACCATACTTTTGAGAAATATATCTTGTCAATGCGAATCCGGAATTATAAACGGACTCATTACCCAGACTTGTTTTGTTAAACACCCCCATTTGATTCCAGGTTAGCATTCTTCCGTCAAGTGCATAAGAACGGAGAATCATATCGCGGTGAGAATCCCACCTTTCATAATCGAATTCTTGACGCATATATTGTGCCGTTCCTTCGGCAAACCAAGCAGGAATGTTAATCATAGGAATAGGATAAGAAGCAATGAAGTTGGGATATCCGTAGAGAATATCAGGTCTTCGTTTGTCTTCATAATTTAAAAATTGTAGATAGAGTGCCGGAACATTTCGCGTAAGTTTCATACCGGCTTGAATTTGCACCATATGAGTAAACTCATGCGAGATTACATTTCTCAGCCAATTATGAGATCCCCGCAAATCAAAATCCAATGAGGAAGCCCATATTTCAATTTTATTATCGAAAAAATAAGTTGCACCGTTTGCATAGTCGTCAATATCTTTTATCACGAAGTGAACTCTATCGGGTTCATAATGGTAAAATTTAGTAATAGGTTCCCAAATTTCGTTAGCAATTTTTGCAACAACTTTAGCAGTGCGTTCGGCTTCGGGATGATAATGAACATCAACATACTTTGTTTCTATCGTCAGCCATTCGTAGTCCGGTTCATACTCATTAAATTGGGCAAATACTGCTGTTGTAAACAACAAAATTACCGAGAATATTTTCAAAAGTTTCATCATTAAAATTGAGTTCCTACAAAATGAGAAATGTATTTCGGGTTATCACTTTATCACTGCTATTTTAATAATTTTGGTTTCGCTGGAACCGCCGTTTCTTTTAACGGTTAATTGAGCGAAGTAAATACCGCTTTGTATATCGCTTACGTCCCATGTAATTTCATTATCCATTCCACCTACAGCTTGGCCGAAGAGCTCGGCTACAAAGTCACCTGCTAAATCAAAAATCTTTACTTCAGCTTCGGCGTTTTCGCTGACGAAAAATCTTATGAAGGTTTCATCACCGTAAACCGGGTTAGGCCAATTGTAAGCTTTGTCAAGCGGGAAAAAGGTTGATGTTTGGTTGCTTGAACCGGCAGTTCCTATTGAAGCCGAATTACCGGTATTTCCGAACTCACTTCCCCATGAAATAGAAGATTCATTATCACTTAACTTCCATACATACATTATGTTGCTTTCATTTACTAAAATAAACTGCGTTACTATATTATTGACGACAACCGGTTGAAGAACCGCCCCATTCCCGGAACTTATCGGGAAAGGATTAACACGCTTGCTATCGTTTCCAATTAAATAAATATTTCCATCTTTACTAAATGTAAGTATCTCATCTTTTTCATCGCCGGTAATATCAAGTGCTAACGGAGATAAAGTAAATGTTTCATTTTTAAATTCTTTTGGGAACGAAGCTGCGGGCGCACCCGTGAAATTTCTCACTTCTAATTTATTCCCGTTATTAAAAATAATATAGTTGTTGCCGTCGCCAAATATATCTCCAAGAGAAAAAGATGAAATATCGTCGGGGGTATTTATTACAAAATTATGCCTGCTTACAGAATTATCTACCAATCCATTATTTACTAACCCTAATACATAAAATTCATTTTGTCCAAGAATTACTGAATTTAAATCACCGACATTATTCCGACATAATGCAAGCTGTTGTAATGAATCACTAAGCGTCATAGTTAAGCCTGAAGAACTCCAATAACTTGAATTTGATATTGCAGCAATTGTACCGTTGCTTAAAGCGATTTGTTTTACAGCTTCTCCCGTGAAAGCGGAAAAACTTTCAACAAAGGTAATTGCAGACGAAGAGGAAGTGTTATATTTAAAATGTTCAATCTGTCCGCTGCTTAAACCGATGTAAATATCTATTCTCTCGGAAGAATTATTCACAACAACCGGCGCTGAAACTTCAGCCGAAAGACCAACGGAATTTATTAATTGATATTGTGCAACTCTCCCCTTTTCAAATACCTTAAGTGAATCGCCAAAAGCTCCGAAGAGTAAATCTGCCGCCTCAGTTGTTAAACTTGCAATTTGAAATGAGCTAAACTCCGGCAGCGTACCTAATTTGTTTCCGGTACCGCCAATCAGCTCAACATCTCCGTTTAAATTTCTAACAGCAGTGAATTCGGGTAATTGAGAAATTTGAGCCGGGTTACCTTCCAAATCTAAAGTATATAACAGTTGTACTCCGGTCGAAGAAACACTGAAATCAAACGACATCGTATTGCCGATAGAACTTATATTGCTGATCTGAATTAATGAATTTGCACCGAGATTCGAAACAGCAGAGGGTTTTGTTGTTGCATCAAATTTATTAACGTAAAACTCAGATGGATTTGAACGATACCAAGTATCTTGCTTTGTTCCCTCGCCGATTATAATTTCACCAAATATATTTGTGAACTCTTCTCCAATATCAAAAATACCATCAGCTTCTACTACTCGAATGCCTAATCTATCTCTATTATTATTAATTGTGTTCGTTTCGATGTTTTGATTAATAATTTCTTCATCAATATGCCAAATTATAAAACCGATATCCTCGAACGGGTCTTCAAATGTTTGGTTATCTTCAAATCCGGGCAAAGCCCAGTCGAATTCATCTACATCAGTAACAACACCCACAATGGTATCCGCCCCAAAAGGTGAAAAGCTTGGGTAATCTTTGTCAAACGTAATTGTATTTGTTGATGAACCGATTTTGTACGTTAACTTAATTCCATCTTTATTGGCATCCCGTTTCCGGTTTTCTATCAAATAATATTCGTTCGAGTTAATAGGTATTTTAATGATTGTATTATCAGTTTCAGTGGCTGATTCAAATGCAGTAATTTCTACTGTTTGGTTTTCAAGAGAGATTTCAGTCGGCTCAGCCCATCCTAGATAAATTTTTTCCCAGGCAGAAGGTTCGGGTGGAAATAAACCGCTGTAAGCAAACAACGCCTGTCCATCCATCAATCCGAATCTACCGATTGCGCTCAAACCGGTTTCCGTATTAAACAAATCAGGTAGCCCGATGTAAGATGCAACGGTACCGACAATTAATCCGTTTATCGTAAACTCCTGTAAATAAATTTCACCAAAACTTTCGATCTCTCTATTTTCTGTTGAAGGAAGAATTGCAGTGTTGGTTATTTTAAAATTTCCTCCGTTGACCGGGAATCCTACAAAGGTGTCACCAAAAATATTTTTCAACGATTTTTCACTTAAAAAGACCGATGGTATATCGCGTTCAAAACCAATGCTTCCGGGAGTCGGTATCTCTCTTCCAACACCGGCGTGAAAAATTGTAAAGAGATCATATTTCGAAAAGTCGATCTGCCCTGATTGATCAGCAAGCTGCCAAACTTCTTCGGCTAACTCTCCGAGACCGGTCAGTTCTTCTGATTGCGGAGTTGGTGAGTATTCTCTTATTATTTTTGAAACGGTAATGATATTGGGTATAACTTCATAAGAAATATTCAAATTACCGTTAGAAACTTTGGAATAATAGTTTTTCACAAACTCGAGATGACTTTCAAAATAATCTGCATTGTGCGGCAGCGGATCCAAAATATCAGCACCGTAATCCTGTGAGTAAATCGACCCGAACTTACCGTTACCGAAAGTATTGCCGTCATTATCTTCTTTAAATTCTACCATTACGGCTAAAATTTTTAAAGTATCCTGCGAGGTCAACTGAAGAGGTTCGGTTCTCGGATTCGGATTTAGGTTAAAAGAAGTTTGGGCACTGTTAATGCCCAAACTGAATAAAATTGTGAGAATAAGAGAGAGAGTATTTTTCATATTTTTTTATATCCCGCGTGGAAATCCTTTTGCTTGTGAAGGTGTACTGCCCCAACCGATTAAAAGTGAGAAACGAAGCGTGCCCGAAAGCGGATGGTTCTCGCCATCTTTAAACATATCCGTTGAAATATACCCGAAATCAAATCCATACATATCATATCTAATACCGGCGCCGAGAGTTATAAACTTTCTGTTCCCGTAAGACGGGTCTTCGTAGAAGAATCCGGCTCTTATTGCAAACATAAAATCACTCGGTTCACCGTACCAATACTCAAGCCCCATTGAAGTGACAATATCTCTTAATTCTTCACCGAAAGATTGATCAGCCCAAGCCGTGAATATTGCTTCGTAAAATTCTTTACGTTCTGTTTTTTCACCAACAACGGTGGTATCTCCGCCGAACAATCCCTGATCTGTGCTGGCAAGTCCTCTATCAACCAAAAGTTTACTAAAATCGAGAGTATAGGTTAAAGAATTAAAATCATCTTCAAAAATTCGTACTGCAAAACCTAATCTAAAATTAGTCGGAATCGGGTCGGATTGTGCTTGGTCGATATATGTTATTTTCGGTCCTAGGTTACTTAAATTTGCACCGATAGAAATTCTATTGCCCATATCCCCGATAAGAGGAATATTTAATACCTCAGGCCTCCACATAGCAGCAATATCTGCACTTACGGTAGTCGCAACACCGGAGCCTTGTTCATTTTCGGTAGGTTTATCTGAAAGCCTGCTATGAATAACTCTAAAATTAAAACCAAATCCCCAGTCGTTACTTAACTTAGTGGCATAACCGACTGTAAGTGCCGCATCGAAGGAACGAAAAGTTCCAATTGGTTCAGGTGATTGCGAAGACGTTCTGACGAATTCACCATAATCCATATAAGTTATACTTGCTAAAATGCTGCCGCCAATATCATCAATGTATTGTCTGTAAGCTAAATAGTCATAAAACAAATCCAAATTAAATTGAGGCAGCCAGTTACTGTGGGTAATGCTGACTTCGGAACCGGATAAGAATGCAATACCGGCTGGATTCCAGAAAATTGCGGCTGAATTATCTGCAAGACCGGCACCCGACTCACCGATACCGCCTGCCCTTGAATCCGGTGCTAAAAGTAAAAACGGCACCGCTGCTTCACCCTGAGCAAGGGATTTATTCATTACTCCGGTAAATGTCATCATTATCATTATTGTCAACAAGATCTTTTTCATCTTGAAATACCTCCAACTAAGGTTAATTGAAATAAACTTTATTATCTAATAACTGCTAATTTTCCTAAAACTGTTTCTCTAAATTCACCGTCAGTCGATTCAACAATCAGCTTGTAGAGATAAGTTCCGTTAGCCAACTCGTCACCGTCCTGGTCTCTTCCATCCCAAGGAACCCGAACAAATTTATCAAGTACATTGAATTGTTCAATTTCTCTAATCAGTCTGCCGGCTATTGTATAAACTTTTATTTTAATATCAAGTGCTTTAGTAAGATTGTGTTGAAAAGTGAATGTTGTGTTTGATGAAAACGGGTTAGGATAATTGACAACTTCACGTAACGCCAAATCATTACTGTTAACCACTGAGAAAAATGTTTCTTCGGAAGAAAGGTTGTTAAAAACATCCCAAGCTTCAACTCGAATTTTATAATCACCCTCTTCAAAATTTGAGAACTTATAATTTACAATACCGGATTTACCCCCGGCATCTAAATCCCCCACAAAAGATGAAGTAAGATCGATTGGGTTATCTTCATCATCATTTATAATAGCTTCAAGATTGTGTCCCACGCCTGAACCAGTTGTGTTAATACCGGTTTCGTCTGCTAATTTGGCGAGTAATGAAAAATTCGAGTTTACTAAATAAGAACTTTCGAATGCAAGATCGTCAAAATAAATCTCGATGATAGGCCCGTTGCCGTCATTAACACTTGATGTATCGGTTCCGCCGACAATTATATTATCTGTATAACCAACACCATCGGAAATATTGTTGAAAGCGTAGGCTACAACTTTACCGTTGCTGTTTTGGTAAGAGATATCTTTGGGAACCGTAAAAGAGGCATCAAATTTACCGTTAGTTACGGTAACTCTTCCTCTGAACAACAGCCCACCTTGTTGAACCATAGTGTAATTCATTTCTTTCAACTCTACACTTCTATCTGCATCAAAAACCGAAATGATTGCTTCACCGTTAAAATTACTAACTGTATTATCCAGATTTCTATAAGTACCTTTAATGTGAACATTGCCTAAAGCGCTTATTTGAACTGTGGTATTCAGATTAGAGTTATTAATCGAATCAATTGAAATTGGATAATCAGGTTGATTCAACCTAAGTGCCGGATCACCGAAAAGAATAAATTTTTCATCGTTAGTTGAACTTGCGGTTCCACTTGCTTTGGTATACATAAATGCAGTACCCAATCTTCGAGGAAGACCTTCGTTATCTTTTTTATCTAAAAGATTATTGAAAAAAGTTTTATTCAAAGCTGCATTAAGATTTGAGTAAACAGGTCTGCTTGCAGTGAATGCTCCTATAATACCGCTTGATTCTTTAAGAAGCATAATTTCGGTAGCGCTCTGATCGTCAGGCTCATCATATTTGCCAAAATCACAAGTTGCCGCTGTTAAAAAGAAGTAGTTATCATTTTGCAACTGTGGGATAGTGATATCTTTATAAAACACATTTTCGTGAGTCCAAACATCGGGATTACCGTGCCCTATGAAATTTACAATCAATGTACCGTTATTAATAGCATCAACTATTGCCTGGTTTACCGCTGGTTTTCTTCTTCCGGAACCGGTAACAATGGTTGGATATGCCGCCAAATAAATTTTCTTTTGATCAAACGTTTTAGGGATATAGGTTTTTGCCAAATCTTCTGATTGACGGGTATGAATAGAGCCGTCATTGCCTTTTGAAGTCGGCCCATCATCAGCAACCAATGTAATAGTATTTCGCCACAAACTTCTATCGGCGGAGGTTTCATAATCAATAATTTTATCGACAACAATTTCAGCTTCCGAAGGTGTTGTTATATTTAGCCTGCCTATACCGATATCGGGAATTGAATCTTCACCGACAATCCTTGAGTAAAAATCATCATAAGGATATGACGCTAATTCATCAAGTGATTCTCTTGTTTGATACGTAGGAATAAAATTGGAGTTTTTCTCTTCGGTATTAAAGTAATCGTAATCACCATCACCGAAAAGTAAAACCAATTCCGGCTTAACTTCCCAATTTTCGTAAGCATAAACTAAGAAATCCCTAATTGCTATAGGATCAAGTGATCCGCATGAAAATTCATTATAAATTTCATCGATGTAAATAAGTGTTGTGGAAATCGGGAATGGTGATTCGTTAACTCTATAATCGACTAATCTCTTAGCTTGTGTTGAAAAATCTTTATGAGAAATAACAACATAATGCGATCCTTGTGCGATACCGTGAAGATTTGAATTTGATATCGGTTGAATATTAGATACGGTCCTGTATTTTGCAGAAGTTAAAGCAATATACTTATATCTTCTGTTTGAGGATGCGGGTGCTTGAAAGCGAAATTCACCACCGCTTAAAAGACTCGGATTAATTTTTTTCACGTTTGCGTAATCGGTGATATCAAAAACTGTTATATCACTACTTGTAAAATTTGAGAGATTGTATTGAATAGTACCATCTACCGGGTCTGAGTAAAAGACGAAATGATCATCAACCGATCGCAGATATCTTCTATATGCAATTTCAAAATAATCTAAATTTGCTTGTGTGTTCGAATAAGGGTTGACAAGTGAAAACTTTAGCGCACTCATATCGTTCGGTACAGAACCGCTGTATATTGCAGTACCGGATTTGACGGTACCGAATCGATAGACAGAAGTCCAACCGTTTAACACATCGTTATGTATTGTGTTATTATTTTCTTGAACCGTAAAGCCAACAGTAAATTTATCCCCGACGCTTGTTGTATGAGCTAATCTAAAATTGTAAACAATTTGAGTAGAAGGTACACGGCTATTTAAAGAATTTATAAATGTTTGGCTACTTTGCGATGCATTTAAAACTTCGCCCCAATATTCTCTACCGCTTTTACCAACATTCACAAGGTTTTCTTCGTGATAAATAAACGCATCACTTTCGGTTTGCACAACGGCAGCCGGATCATTGAGTGATTGCTGTGTAATCATTCTCTTGCCCGGAACACCCCCCGCAGTAATGAAGTAAAAATTTTCTTTAGAAAATTCATCCTTAAATCTTACTATTTCATTTTGATGAGGATCGTATTCGAAAAAGTCGGTTCCGCGACCGTAGAATAATATATAATCATTCTGGTCAAAACTTCCGTCTTCTTCACCAATAATCATAATTGCATTTTCAACCAAGTCGGTGGGTCGAGGCGCGGTAACGGAATCATTTAATTGATAACCGCCGTTATTATATATCTTAATTGTTCTCGGGTCAACCGAAGCAGCATCAATTCCTAAACTTGCTAATTGGTTTCTATCAATTTTGTAAATTCCCTCATCGGGGGCTTCGAATTTATACCAAGTGCCGGATGAGAGAACCGAATTTTGGGGCACTGATTGTATCTTATTAACGCTTTCGGCTTTAGCCCAATTTTTTGCCGCAGCAAAATTTATTACTGCAGAACTTAAATCTTCACTTATTGTTTTTGTTTTTCCAACAGGCTTACCAAAATTCACTCTAAATCTAATTTTCGTATAAAGTTTGATTTCATTGTTTAGCGGGTTGTACTGTACCGGATGTATAATTAATTTTTGAACCGGTAGTTCTCTTAACAAACCATAATCACCAAATGTAACAAGTTCGCCCGGTTGATAACCTCGATAATCCTGCGTTATAGAATATTGATATTCAATTCTTTCATCCGCTTTTCTTGCAACAGGTGTTGGAATTATTGTCTCATTTACAATCTTGTATTGTGCATCTAAAATTTGAATATTATTGCCAAATTCTGAAGGGACGCCTACGTTTATGCTTCTCATAGGAACAGCGGGGATACTAATCCCGGGCTGAGTATTAAAAATTCCTTCAAAGATATTAACCGAGTAAAACTTCTTTCCATCTAATTTAACAATGGATGTATCGGTGTAGGTTGGAGTGTATTCAATGATAATAGAATTTGAGTTAGATGAAATTATTTTTATGTCTTCTGCGGTAACAATTAGACATAAAAAAAGGAAATACATTATTGAGAATTTTCTTAACATAAACTTAGCCTTTTAATTGGTATGCTTTAATCGAAAAAAAATAATATGAACTTAGAATATCAATACCAAAAAATCGTAGAAAATTCTCGCTATATACTTCCTTGTTTATTTTGAGTTGTAAAAAATACCCAGAAAATTAGGTATTTGTCAAGTCATTTTGAGGTATTTATTCTTGCTCAGTAAATCTAAAATAGCATCAGATTTTTCATAAAATGCCGGGAAACTTGTGTGCTCATACACAATCTTTTTATCCGTCGAAATAATCACAATTTTTCTTTTATTAAATCCCGCAATATTAAGAGCATCGTATGCTTTGCTGACTGATTTATCTTTATCACTTAACAAGGGGAAACGTAAGCCGAATCTGCCGGCAAAGTTTTTATGAGAAATCTCATCTTCAATATTTATACCGACAATCTTAAGTCCCGCCTCTGTAAATTTCGAATATTCATTACTGTAACTACAAAGCTGCTTTGTACAAACAGTCGATTCATCCTTGGGGTAGAAGACAATCATTATGGGTTGGGTTAAATTGTCGTATAAATTGAACGTTTTCCCATTTTGGTCAACCAAAGTAAAATCCTTCGCTATTCTCATTATAGTCCTAAACTCTCTTTTTCTTTTTTCATTGCTTCAATGCAAAAAGCAATATGTTCATCCAAATCAACACCCAAATCATCAACGCCCTTTTGAATATCTTCTCTACTTACTGCGCGGGCAAAGGCCTTATCTTTCAATTTCTTTTTCACTGATTTTACTTTTACTTCGTCAATTGACTTACTTGGGCGAACGTATGTAACGGCAGTTATAAAACCGGCTAATTCATCACATGCGTACAGAACTTTCTTAAGTAAAGTATCACGAGGTTCGCCGGTATAATCAGCATGAGACAAAATTGTTTTTCTGAATTCTTCATCAAAGCCTTTTTCTTTCAAGATTTCCGAACCTTTATAAGGATGTTCTTCGGAAGTTGGAAATTTTTCGTAATCAAAATCGTGAAGAAGTGCTACATTACTCCAATATTTTACATCTTCGTTAAACTTTTCAGCATAGGCTTTAACACAAGCTTCAACGGCAAAAGCGTGTTTTAATAAACTGTCGCTTTGTGTATATTCTGTAAGAAGCGACAAACAATAATCTCTATCCCGCATTACGTCTGACATATAACCTCCTACTTTTTTGCATTTGGATTAAACGAAGGACAATAGTTTGCTATAACGCATTCAAAACATTTGGGTTTTCTTGCTATGCAAACCTTCCTACCGTGTGTTGCCAGCCAATGTGAAGTTTGAACCCAATATTTCTCCGGCAACAATTTTTTCAATTCTTCTTCAATTTTATCGGGATTCTTAGTGTTCACTAATCCCAATAAATTTGATAACCTTTTTACATGAGTATCAACTGCTATAGCAGGAATACCGAATGCATTACCGGCAACCACCGAAGCGGTTTTTCTTCCTACACCGGAAAGTGAATTTAATTTCTCGAAATCTGCAGGTACTTCCCCGTTGTATTTCTCAATCAACTCATTACAGCAGTTTACAATACTCTTCGCTTTTTGATTGTAAAAACCAGTTGAAAAAATATCTTGTTTTAGTTCTTCAATGTCTGCATTTACAAAGTCTTTAGGAGACTTATATTTTTTAAAAAGATTTTTAGTAACAATATTAACTCTCTCATCAGTGCATTGCGCTGAAAGAATTGTGGCAATTAGGAGTTGGAAAGGATTTGTATATTCTAATGCCGGTTTCGGAGATGGGTACTCACGCTTCAATAACTCAACTATTTTTAATGCTCTTTCCTTTTTATTGGGCATCGCGGTTAAACCTTTTGTCTCGGATCTTCAATCTATCGACCGGTTTATTGTTAATTAAATGTGATTGGATTATTTCTTCGATATCATTTTCACTTACCCCACCGTACCATACTTGCTCGGGGTAAACGACAATTGAAGGACCGAATTCACAAGCATCGAGACAGCCGGAACTGTTAGCTCTGAATTGGGCGTTTAAACCAAGCTCTTTAAGCCGGTTTTTAAACTTCCGTCTGATAGCATTAGACCCTTTTAGTGAACAGCAGCCCCTCGGGTGCTCCGGCTCTCTTACATTTTCGCAGATAAATATATGTTTTTCAAATCTTTTCATAGCTTTTTCCTAATAATAACAAAAAAGGGAAATAGAAATTTCCCTTAAATAAAAATTAACCAAAACAACTCAATAACTCAGTAACCTATAACCAACAAAAAAAGTAGCGCGTACGGGATTCGAACCCGTGATCTCCGCCTTGAGAGGGCGGCGTCCTAAGCCACTAGACGAACGCGCCGTAAAACAAAAATAATAATTTCTTTTTACTATTGTTAAAAATTAATCATCCTCTAATTCAAAAGTAACGGTAAAGGTTGTTCCAATATCTTTCTTTGTATCTACCTTAATCTCGGCATTGTTAATTTCACAATATTTTTTTACAAGGGCTAAACCTAAACCGGTTCCTTCATATTTACGTGTATACCCGTGATCTTCCTGCATAAAAGGTTCAAACAAAAACGGCATGAATTCATCAGCAATACCAATACCGGTATCTTTAACGTGGACAACAAGTTTATCATCCTCGTATTTATCAATTACTACTTTTACTTCACCTTTATCTGTATACTTTATTGCATTATCAACTAAGTTGGAAAACAATTGCTGCAAACTGTACTTATCACCTACTAATACAGTCTTATCTGAATTATTTTCCGAAGTCAACAAAACATTTTTTAAATTGGCTTCCCCTCTTAACTGCTTTATTATTGGGGTAATTATCTCTTCGTAAAGATTGATTTTTTCAAAAGCGGGATTATAACTGCCCGTTTGTAATTCAGACATATTTAGAATTAAATCAATTGTCCGGATAAGTCTGTCACTGCTTTGTTGAATAATATCAAAAGCTTCTTTTGTTTCACCGTAAAGTTTGTGTTCAAATTCAGTTTTTAATAATTCCGTAAAATTTACAATAGCATTAATTGGTGTTCTAATTTCGTGAGAGATCTGAGCAAGGAATTCGGTTTTCATTCTGTCGGATGCTTCAGCTTTTTCTCTGGCTTCTACTATTTCGTCGCGTGTATGTTTAACCTGCTCAACCATATCGTTAAATGAATAAGCTAAAAATTCCAATTCATCTCTTGTTTCAATTTCTATATTCAGATTATAATTACCTGCAGCAACCTGTCTTGTCCCTTCAATCAACTGTTTTACCGGTACAACTATTTTTTTTATGAAGAATAACATTAACGTAAAACCGATTATAAAAATGATTACCCCAAACTTAAGGTTGTTAAAAAGTACGGACAGTTCGGTTTCTTTTAATTCTTCCAAAGAGTAAACCATATTTATTCCGCCAAGCCTAATATTCGGAAGATCAATAGGCATACATAAATGTAGAGAATTGTTTTTTTGTTCCCATTCAATACCTCCGTTTTGTAGGGCTTGCTGCATTACAGGGTCCGATAAAAGACTTTGATCCGTTTTATTTTTATTTACACCGGCAGCAATAATGTTTCCTTCGGTATCTATTAAATCAATACTAATAACAGCTACTTCACTTCTTAAAAAGTCTAAAGTTTGTTTTAAGCGTTCAACTTTATTCGAATAAATATCTTCCGCCGAAGAAAATTCAAGCACCTTTAATAATTCCTTTGCCTGTTGCAAATGCAAATCGCGTAAATTATTGTTTTGATACTTTGTGTTGATTATAGTAAATATAAGCACAATCCCTAATAGACCTATTGACCCTACCGATAAATACTTTCTTACTAGAGATATTTTTATGTTTTCTTCCATTTACGTTTTCTTATTTATTTACGTTTTCACTATTCCACTTATTGGCTTCCGACTTCTAAAGTTTTTTATAATTTTCTAAAATTATTTATTCGATGAAAGGTTAGGTAATTAGAATCATGCTGCGTTGTTCCCGAACCATCGGTTTCAAAATATGCTGTTCTGGAAACAAATATTATATCATTGTCTTCAAACTGAAAATCGACATATTGAAACCCGACGTTGGAAACACTTGGGTCTTCCAAAATTATTTTTTCAATTTTCCATTCGATGAGGTCAACCGAAGAAATAAGAGCTAAAGTATTTCGTGTTCTCTCGGGATTACCCCCTTTATACCTTGCCGGAATATAATTTGTCAATGAATAGTATTTCCCGCTTTTCTTATCAAATCTAATTGTAAATTTTACGCTGCCGCCGGGGAAATAAATAAAATCATTTTCCGGGTTGAATGTTAATACTCTGCCGGTAAGACCGACTTTCGTAATTGCAGCAGTATCTCCCCCGTTTGTATGGTTGCGAAGAATATTCCAAAGATAACCTTGCGGTGTTACTACAACGTTTCCTTCAAGCCAAGCCGAGCCGGGCCACTTCGGATCATACCTTAGTCTATTTGTGCACTCCCAATTTTCAGCAATAAGCAAGTCGGAATTTATTGGAGCAGACATAACAAAAGCTCGAAAATTTTTACCCCAATCTGCAGGTGGGTTTCTGTCTTCCATCGAGCGCCAAATTCTTCCTTCATGTATAACCACAGGCACTGGTGCCGTATGATATTCACCATCATCAAGTAGAATACCGCTGTTTGAATTTGTCGGTGTAGTCCAGCTCAGTCCGTTATCGGTTGATCGTCTAATAACAACATAACCGTATTCTTTTGAAGTACCCATTAGGTAAACATTTCCGTTCAGGTAAAAAAGATTCGACCAAAACTGATCTTTAAGATTTGCAAGTAAATGCCAAGTTTCACCATTATCAACCGAACCGTAAACGAATGTTTCAGCCCTCTTTACGGCAGGGCCAAAATAATCGTGTGATGCGAGATATTGACCGTTTGGGAGAATTAATATACTTGGTGAACCGATAAATTTTCCGGACTTGAATGGAGAGTGAGCAATAACAACACCGGGCGGGGTTGTACCCGGCAATCCATTTTTTTGCGCAGAGACAACAACAAAAAACAATATTGTTATGAATAGTAGCCTGCGAATCAAATTTTCCCGAAAAATGTTATTTGTGATTGTAAAATGAAGAAAATTTTATAAACTAACCACAACAAAGCCAAAAACAAAATTAAGATATTCAGTTACAATGGAATTTTTACTATCACAATTTTAGCTTGTTCGATGCATGCAATTCCAAAATTTTTCACAACAGCCGGAATTAGAAACGATTCACCTTTGCTAAATTTTGTTGATTCTTTTTCATAATCAAGTTTCAATTTACCATCTACTACAAGACCAACAATTATTTGCTCTGACTGAAGCTCAGCTTTATCTTCAATTTCTAAATCATAAACGGAAAGCTCAAATTCTTCGAAAGGTGTTTTATAAGTACTTATCCTTAAATTGGAGGGGCGTAAAATATTAACCGGAGTATCATCATATTTCAGCATTTCAACAAGTGTATCAACATCTTTGAACTTTGGAGTAAGCCCTGCACGTACAACATTATCAGAGTTCGCCATACACTCAATTATATTCCCTCTTAAATAAGCATGCGGCACTCCGGCTTCCGTATAGATTGATTCCCCACTGTTCAGTTCAATAATGTTGAATATAAGTATGGATAATAGTCCAACATCAATCCCGTAAACTTCATACTGCTTAATAAACTCTTCTTCCTCAATCGTTTTCTCATTCGTATTTAAGATTTGTTCCCTGAGAGCGGTGATTATTTCCCTTAGTTCACCGGAATCGAATTTCATTACCCTTAAGTACAATTCTTTAAGAAGTTCTTTTTTTCTTCCTTCCAAATTTTTCAGTTTCGACAGCAAATCTAAAGGTATGGAATTTTTTAGAGCAGGATACTTTTCAATAATATCAATAATTTCTTTTACCGGTCTAAAACCGACTAAGGCTTTAAGATTGTCAAGCGCAATTGCAATTTCCGGTTTGTGATTTTCATCGGGATAATTTTCAGGGTCTTCGGCATGCAATATTTTTGCTAATTTTTTATCCGGATGAGCTTGTATTGACAAAGCCGTTTGACAGGAAAGAACCTTTAATAAATAGGGTAGTTTATTCCCGAACTTTTCAACAACTTTTTTGCCGAGAATTTCGTAAGGATATTTGGCAATTAATTTATCGAGCGGCTCTTCCCTATTCTCAATTAATACAAGTGAAGGAGCTTTGGGATGAGCGCCTATCCAAAGTTCTGCATAAGGCTTATCTTTTTCAGGGACAAATCCCAATAGTTTTGGGATGAATGCATTCTCGTTCTTTGTCCCCCAAGAATAATGTTGAATCTGATTCTTTAGTCGATATGGTTTAGATGTTATCATTGATGAAAATATTACTACACAAAATTTTTGCGAACAAAAAAAGCCGTTCGGATTATAAAACGGCTTTAAAAAATCTTAATGTGTTACATATTTCGAATTTAGTATTTGGGAAATAGGATTTGCTTTACCTTGTTGTTCCGCCAGGGCTTCCCGATAAAAAACATCGGGATAAACTTCTCGCCCTTTGTTATAAAAGATTTAGAGCGACAAGGATTCTACCAATAATAAAAACTTAAAATTCTAGTTGTCCCGCCAGGGCTCGAACCTGGACTCTTCTGATCCAGAGTCAGACGTGTTGCCAATTACACCACGGGACAAATTACATACGCAAAAATAGTTAAATTAGTCAAGGAACCAAAAACTTCTTAAGTCGTTTATCTCTTCTTCAATCTTTTTTATCTGGCGTTGATGTTTATAAATTTCACTCTGTATTTGATTAATATAAAGTGTATCCGTATTAACGCGGGTCATACTTCTAAAATATTGCTGCACAATAAGTTTTAATTCGGCATGTTTTTGTTTTAGCAGCTCCAACTCTTTAGCATTTTGAGAACGCAGATAAAAATATGCAGAACCGATTATTAAGAGCAATACCAACAACGTAAACTTAAATTTTGATATAGAAATTCTAATTGGATCAGCAGGATAATATCTTTTAAGATACTCTTTTATCCTATCAAGTATTTCACCCAACTAAGATGCCCTAAATTTATTTGACGAAGATTATTCGTCTGCTACTTATTATTCTTTCTACCAACACCTTCATTGTTTGGTTTCATACCAACAGCGCTTGCTAACGGACAAATACCGAGATTAAATTGCTCACTCACGTCAACTATTGTCGGGTCTGCTACAGGAACATACGGCACACCGGAAGGTGTAGCATCTGTGATTCTAATTCTAGCTTGAGTTGTGGGATTATCAGCAATAAAAACTAAACTGCTATCAGCATCATAAACAAACTGTCCTACATCATCAGGGTTTATAGAATAAGCACCCGATGATTCATATGAGTTTTCAAGAGTCTGCCAGGTGGCACCATTGTTATACGAGTATTCAATTTTAACATGCGAAATTCCAGCTGACACCCAAGTAACTAAAGTAAGCATCGGATCATCTTCGGGACAGAAGAAATATTCGTCACCGAACGGCTGCTCAACTCTGAGTAATTTAGTCTGCGGGTGAATAGTAAAAAATCCATCCGTATCATCAAAAAAGTTTTCATTGTTGGCATCTTTTATCCTGATTTTTGCGAGATCTGTTCTAAACTGAATATCCTCAGGAACTCTCCAGTTATATAACCCATTACTTTCTACACCTGAGACTATATCAATCCAAGTTGCCCCGCCATTTAATGTATACTGAATATCAACAAGTTCAATGTTATTTGATTCCCATCTGATCTCATGATAGTTTGGATTATTTGCGTCTTTACTTGTCAACCAATTCTCACCACCATTAGGTCTTGTGACTTTAATAGACTTTATTATTTGTGGAAGAATGGTAAAAGTACCAGATATATCCGAAGGTGCACCATTATCTGCATCAGAAACTTTAATCCTGTAATCACCAGCTTCAGGGAAATTATAATTATATGATAAATTGTTTTGTGCCCTAACAGCAATAGTATCGAAGAAACCGTTTTGATACTTCTCAATTGTTACATACTCAATACCAACTGATTCCCATCTAAACGTTACTGTTGAATCGAATTCGAATTGTTTTCCACTTTGAGGCTCTATAATTCTAATACTCGGTATTGGTTTAATAGTAAATGTACCGTTACTTTCGTCAACAGGTTTGCCGTCCTCGGCATCACTAATTCTAATTTTTGAAGCACGTTTAAAATCATCAACATCAGGAATCGGATTCCATGTAAAAGCATTTGAGTTTTCAATTGATTCTACAATTGTACTCCATGTTGTCCCGTTATTAGTTGAATATTCTATCATTACGGAATCCACCCCGCTTGATTCCCATAAAATTACTTCGGAAACACCGGACTGCCATTCCTCACCACCGTTGGGCGCAAGTATTGTAAGAGTTTCTACAACTTGGTTAGTAATCGTAAAGTTAGCATCGGAAATATCATTTGGTATTCCATCAGTAGCATCACTTACTCTAACCCTGCACTGTTGCGAACTAATATCGGGCAAACCTTCCCATACAAAGAACCCTATACTTGGTGTACTCTCTGTAATTACATTCCAAGAAGCACCGTTGTTCGTAGTATATTCTATTTTAACATCCTCAACATTTGTTGACGTCCAAGTAATATTTGTAGTTGTACCGGCTTGTAATTGTTCTCCTCCATTCGGTTCAACAACTTCGATTTGTGATTCTTGTGCTATTGTAAAGACTGCATCACTTTCATCAATTGGGTCATCATCACTCGCATCACTTATTCTTACTTTAGCAAGTGCAGTTGGTGTATTAGGAATACCTTTCCAATAATAACTTCCTGTATTTAAAACACTATTTACAATCGGATTCCATGATTGACCATTGTTTGTTGTATAATCAATCTTAAGACTTGAGACACCGAATGCAAACCATTTTATTTCCTGCTCAGTTCCAATTTCCCAGGATTCACCGCCGTTTGGTGTGTAAATTTCAAGAACATCTTCACCGGTGTAAATGGTGAACGGTTGTTCCATAATGTTGACCGGTCTGCCGTCACTTGCATCGGTAATTCTAATATTGCACAAACTTGAATTGTGTTCGGGAACTAACCATGAGTACGAACCCTCGCTGGGAATCGATGCTGCTATTTGTGTCCAGTTAGCGCCGTTGTTTGTTGAGTAATCAATGTTTACATTCGCAACATTTTTAGAAGACCACTGAATAATCTGGGTTGTTCCTGATTTCCATTGCTCTCCGCTTGTGGGACTTGTAATGTTAATATTTGATTCAGGAAGAATTGAAAACGTTGTATCACTTTCATCAACATTAGCTGAATTATTAACATCAGTGATTTTAAGTTTTGCAAGTCCGGAAGGGGTAGTTGGAACCGGGTTCCAAAAATAAACACCCGTGTTAGTTAGGTTTTCGGAAATTGTTGTCCAGTTCAAACCATTATTTATAGAGTATTCTAATTTGACTGCCGCAATGTCTTTACTGTACCATTGAATTTCAAATTCGGTACCACCCTCAATTTCTTCACCACCATTCGGTGAAAGAACCATTAAATTAACATCAATTACAATTGTAAAATTATTAGCCATAACATCACTAACGGTAGGACTCGCAACATCTGCGATTCTTATTAAGCAATCAGCAGAATTTATAGCGGGAACCGCTTCCCAAGTATATTTACTTTCCTCTGCATCATAATTATTTACAATAGTTTCCCATGTATTTCCGTTGTTGCTTGAGAATTCAATTTTTACCGAAGTAACTTTACTCGAAATCCATTCAATATCTAAACTAGAGCCTTGTAGAACTACCTCTCCGCCTGTTGGGGCAGTTAAGAATAGAACCTTGTTTATATTTTCGATGATATTCCAAGCAGCATCACTTTGGTCCGAATGTGCACCATCGGAAGTTCTAATACGCATAAAACATTTTGTAGATCTCGTGTTCGGCACTGGTCCCCAAGTATATGAGCCGGTATTATCAACGCTGTCGGAAATTGTAAGCCAAGAAGAACCGTTATCGGTAGAATATTCCAACACCAAAGCAGATTGAAGAGTACTGCTCCAAAGAACATCATAATTAGCGCCTACCATTAATGAATCGCTTCCATTCGGGAACTCAAGCGTCAATTCTGAATCAACATCATCACCGGGTTCTGTTACTTCCTCTTTCAATTTACAGGAGACAAATATTAAAGAGATAATTAGAAGGGCTAATAAAGTTCTTTGCATGTTATGCCTCAAAACCTTCTTATTAAGATAGTTTTATATAATATAAATATAATAAAATAATTGATTTCAATCCGTTAGTAAATCGATTTAATCAATTGTGCTAAATGATTGTCTTATCAAAAATTATGCTAAAAATTTAGCTCTATTTTAGTAAATTCTTATGTGATATTTTTCCAATCGGTAAAAATGACGTGTATATTTGTAATATAGGAAACAATTACCAAATAATATGAAATTCTTACTTAACTTAATAATAATTTTCTGTATTCCAATCTTTGCACAGCAGCCTATTTTGAGTCATCAAATCGGTAGTTTTGTAAGTGCAGAGGCTTTTTCAATCTCACAGAGTGGCTTTATTTATGTTACGGATTCCGAAACAAATGAAATCTACAAACTTGATTTTAACGGAACGGTGCTCAAATATATTGGCGGTTATGGATGGTCTCAGTCTTCATTTGATAACCCTGTTGATATTTTTGCGACTACTTTAAATGTGTATGTTACCGATGAGAACAATGACCGAATTCAATTTTTCGACAAAGATTTGAATTTTATTTCCGAATTCGGCTCACAAAATATTGCTAATCCGCAATATGATTTCCGTTATCCTACTTCAGCCGTCATCTCCCCACTCGGCGATTTGTTTATTCTTGATTCGGATAATTCCCGCATATTAAAATTTGATTTGAACGGAAATTTCTCCGTTGAAATTGGAAGCTATGATGCCGGATCATTCGCATTAAGGAATCCTACTAAATTTGATATTTCATCCGATTCCAAATTATTTGTTCTTGACGGAAATGAAATTAAACTATTCGATCAGTTCGGTGGTGGGTTACACAAGTTTGAAATTGACTCCGGCGCTGTGAATTTACAAGTTGAATCAGATGTTTTATGTATAGCCTATCCGCACAAAGTAAAATTTTTTAACCTGCTGAACAATGAACGCAATATGGTGGATTATTTACTCGATGAAAGCGAGCGGATAAAAGATGCACTTGTGTATAAAAAACAATTATACGTTTTAACTGAAAATACAATTTTAGTTTACAACCTCCCGATGTTATAGATTGAAAAATTTAATTAAAATTACTTTCGTAATTATATCTTTGCTTTGGTTAGTTGGAAGTTTATTACCCTTGTTCGCAATTCCGGGTTCAATAATTAGTTTTCCATTTCTAAATATTTTTTATTCCCCTGTTTGCCATCAAGAAAGTTCAAAATTAATCTGCAGTAACTTAGGTTGTAGTTTTTTATGCGCACGCTGTGTGGGTATTTACAGCGGTGTATTTTTAGCTTCTTTGTTAATTTTGTTCAGAAAAAATATAACTGAACTCCATATAAAATATTTTTTAATATCGAGCATCCCGCTATTGTTGGATGTCATTCTTATTTCAAGTGGTTTTTATGATTATTCAAAAACATCTGCATATTTTACAGGATTGATTTTCGGTTCGGCCGCATTTTATTATTTTTACATCGGTATTATGAATTGGAAAGCTCAGAAAAATTATTAATTAAAGTATGGCATCCGTCAGCAAACGGACTGTCTGTCAAAATTAGTTGGAGTAGAAACAATAAGGCACAGACAAGAATGTCTGTGCTACATTTTAAAGATAATTTTTCAGAAGTCTTAATTGGTATAAACGATAGGTTAAATTGATGAAGAAATACTTACCATCCCTTGTTGCCGGTTTTGGAGCCGGTGTTCTCTCTGTTGTTCCTATTTTGAAAAGTTTTTCATGCTGTTTAATTATTCCCGTTGCCGCTTACTTTGCAATAGCGCTGTACCAAAAAGCAAATAATTTAGATGAAAAGATGGAAACCGGGCGCGCTATATTTCTCGGTGTATTCACCGGACTTTTTGCGGCACTATTTGCAACTACTTTTGAAGTTTTTATAACACTTTTTACCAAGCATAATGATTTAATTGAAGCCTTCGGCAGTATGCAGACGATGATAAATAATTTTCCTATTGATGCAACTGTAAAACAACAAGTAATAGATTTGATGAGTGGTATTGTAAAAGATATTCAAACAACAGGTTTTTCAATAATTTATTCTATTACATTACTCCTCAATAACTTAATTGTTTATACAATATTCGGTTTGGTTGGCGGTGTGATTGGCGTACAAATTATTAACTCAAAATATAAATCGAAATGATAACCGCATTAATATTTACCGGTCATTTATTTTTTCTGCTTTTTATTTTTACAAAAAAATGGCAGGAGGATTCCCTTCAAACTGCTTTCATTAATGCCGTATTAATAATTATTCTTTTTTCGGTAGGATGGTCAATTGCTGTAATGATTCTTAAAATTTTCATTGAGCCTGAAGGGCTGGGCATTCATTTTGATAGAGACACTATCGGATTGACGCTACTTTCAATAGCAGAATATTTTTTCTATAAATTTTATTATACGGAAAAAACTACTGAAGTCGATAAGGAAAAGTAATCACAGCAGTTTGCTCAACCTGTTTTTGGTCGGAGCCAAGCGGTTCAAATCTCCACGTACGTAGTGAATTAATAGCGGCGGTTTCCAACCTAGCATCGGCTTTTATTAAAGGGATAATCCTCCCCACCGTTCCGTCCGGCAGTATTGTAAAACGTAATTTAACATCAATCTCCTTTGAAACACCTTCAGGATAACTCGGAAGATTATAATTATAAATTTTTCGTTGTCCTTTACCTCCGAAATCAATATCAAAGCCAAAACTGCCCTCGCCCGCGCCGTCAAATTCTTTGCCTCTATTATCTGACTTGGTCTCTTTAATCGGTTTAACTTTTTGCGGCGGAGCTTCAACTTCTTCTTTCTTTTTATCTGCCGCTACAATTTTGTTATCTTCACTTGTGTTTACAACTTTGGGGAGTTCAACTTTTTTATTTTCTTGTTCAGCTTGTTTTCTCTGCTTTTCAAACTCGGCTACATTTTTTTCTTCTGTTTTTTGTTTGCCGATAGCACCTGAGGAACCTGCTTTACCAACAGCACCGAAACCTATTGTAACATAATCTTCGGTATTAAAATCCACTTCAAAATTAATAAAGAAAAATATCAGCAGTACAAATGCATGCAAGCTGAAAGAATAGATATAAGAAGTATTTTTCGAATCGTAATACTTCATCGTTAAATATCTTTTTCCGTTTCAATTGTAAACTTATCAATACCGATTCCTTTAGCGGCATCAATAACTTGTATCACCAAATCTATATCAACAGTTTTATCTGCTCTTATTATTAAATTTTTCTCAGGTGCTTTTTTTAATGCTTCCGAAAGTTTACCCGGGAGTTCTTGAATTGTGGTCTCATCTTGCCCAAAATAGTATTTTTCGTTCGCAGTAATTGTAACTACCAATCTTGAAGGGGTTGACTGTTCATTAAATTTTGCTCCGGGCAGTTGTACTTTTACACCGGTCTGAACAACAAACTGTGAAGTAAGAAGAAAGAAAATCAACAGAAGTAAAACAATATCGGTCAATGACGAAAAATTAAAAACCGAAAGCGGCTTATTCGACATTTGGAATTTCATATCATCACCTATGAATCAATTTCTAAAGTATCGGAATCATCTTTTGAAACTTTACCACTCTTTATTTCTTCCAAAATATCAATCACATCATTCGATATAACCTCCATATCTAATACTAATTTATTTATTGCCGCAACAAGATAATTATAAAAAGTAAAAGCAATAATACCAACAGCTAATCCGAATGCCGTAGTGAGTAAAGCTTCCCATATACCGCCTGCTAAGTCTGAAGGATTGGCAGCACCCTGAAGACTTTCAATATTCATAAATGCGGAAATCATACCTGTAACAGTTCCGAGGAAACCCAGTAGAGGCGCAACCCCGGAAATTGTTGCAAGAACCGATAATCCTTTTTCAAGTTTATTTATTTCTTGCTTGCCTGCATTATCAATCGCCTCCGAAACTCTTTCATGCCCGAAATTATGCTTCTTTAACCCTTTGCGAATAATATTTGAGGCAGGCGATTTTTCTTCCATACAATAACGAATAGCCCCGTTAATGTCGTTGCGTTTGAGGAGACTTCTTATCTTAACTAGAAATGCCGGGGCGTTTAGTTTTGATTTTCTAATGACTATGTACCGATCGATAATTATTGCAACTGCAATTACAGACGCAATAAAAATCGGCAGCATCAACCATCCGCCTTTGAATAAAACAGAAAGTAAGTTCATATCATTTCCGTAAATTTTTTCGTGTTATAGTTGGGTATTATTGAGAAAGTTCCTGGCCTGTTCTTCGGATTTAAATCCTCCGATTCTAACACGGTGCCAGGTACCGCCTTTGCTGGGCAAATATGCTTGCACAACAAATGCATTATAACCTTTTGCTTTCAGACGTTTTACTTCAGCATCGGCTTTAATCGCACTTCGCCACGAAGATACTTGTACATTGTATTCATTGCCTCGTCTAAAAATTAAATTCGATATCCTAATTTCTTCCACTTTTGCAGTATTATCCGGTTGAGCACTGGCTGTTTGATTTACTTGAGGTTCTTTTACTTCATTAGAAACCGGAGGCTCTGTTGTAACTATATTTTCTTCAGGCTGTGTTTGTGCCGTTTGATTCGACAGTTTTATAACATCTTTCGGAGGTTCCTCACTCATTGAAAAAGCAAAGTAAATAATGACAACAAGAATCACTATTATACCGCCGATTACGAATACATTAGTGTTGGAATTTCTTTCTCTAAAACTTTTATAAATAGATTCTTTTTCGGTAGCAGCACTTATTTTTTCTTCGGCAATTGGTTCTTCAACCGGACTTGTTAATCTTGTAATTCTCGTCTTCGGTTTAGGCGGCACTTCTCTCGGTTTAGAAAGATTTGTTATTCTGTATTCGTTGTCCCCGGTTTCAATTTCATCGAACGCATGTTCACCACTTAATCTCCGAAATTCGGGATCCATTTCGAGAGTTTTTTCAAGTGTGCCGAAAGGGTCATCGTCAAATTCATCATCAGGTTTTTGTGATTTATTTTCTTTGGGTGTCTCCTCATCTTCGGCAATCTTTGTCGGTTTAACGACAGGTGGTTCTTCGTCAGGTATTTCGGATTTTAATTCGTCACCCCAGCTCCAGTCAACCTTATCTTCTTCGGAAAAGGAATTGAAGACAGCTTTATCGATATCGAATGTATCCTCTTTACTTAAATCTTTTTTGTCTTCCTCATCGGAAGTTGCATCTGTCGCATTTTTATCTCTATTATTCTCAAGTTCATCGGCAAAATTTTCGTCGCTGAAAAGTTCATCATCCTGTTTTTCTTCTTGCTCTGATAGATTCTTGAAAGTTTCAAAGTCATTAAAAAAGTCATCAGCTTCTTTATTGGTATCTTCTTCTTCAACCGGGAACGAATAGAAATCACTTTCGCTGGTAAGATGTGATTTTGTATAGGGGTCTAATTCTTCCTCTTCGGGTTCGGTTTCGGGCTTCGTTAAGTCATGCAGTAAAGCCGAGCTATCGCTTTCCGAATGTTCTTTCGGTTCATCTTTCTTTAAGGACTTAAGGTAATCATCCCACAAATTGAAGTTACTTACAAATTCTGCATCACTTAATATTTCATCAACACGTTCTTCAATTTTTTTCTTTATGAATAAGAAAGAGGTATCAGATTCATTTAATTCATAATTCGATGAAAGAGGAACAATCGGCTTACCAACACTAATGCTAAATATATCTTCAAAATTTGTATCGGTATTTGAAGATGATTTTCTAACAGGCAAACGGAGAAAAAGTGTACGAGAACTTGGAGAAAATTGCATGGGTGAAAATATCAATTCGTTTAAGTTTTCTTCTTTATTAATCTTATACTGGAACACTCCGAGTTCTTTAATTCTAATGGCATCGCTGTCGTTTTTCAGTTGCTCTAAAATTTTGTCTTGGAGTACTTCGAAAGCCAATTCTTTTTCCGAAGCCGAAACTCCAATTAGATTTGCACACTTTTTTTGTAGTTCTTCTTTATTCATTTTTCACTTTAAAATCTGAAATCAATACCCGCTTTAATATCAAACGGTTGCTCAAGATAACCGAGCCAAATATAATTATCTCTATTCAGTAAATTATTCAGATGAAGCGTAATATCAAAATTTTGTGTAAGTGAAAATCTTAACTCGGCACCTAAATTTATATAATCATCAAGCAAAATTAAGTTCCCAAGATCAGCATAAGTGTCTTTTAAATAATGTAGTTTTAATTCAGCAGAAAGTCCAAAACCAAATTTGTAACCGTAAGCTGCTTTTAAAGATAATTTAGGATGATAAGGAATAGTGTTATTATTGTCGGTTTCAGTTATTTCATATTTTGCATCTCCGTAAAACCAACCAAATGGCCCTAAATGATAAAGTGCATTTGCATAAATCGAAAAACCGGTAACATCATTAAGCCTATCAACATAAAATTTTTCTGTATGACCGGGAGTACTATTAGAACCAAAATCCGAGTTAAAGAACGAATAATCATCAGCGGTGAAGTAAGTTCCTCCCAAGGATATTTCATAATACTTTTTATAACCGTAAGTCAATACTACATCAATTTTGTGATTATACACAGTCGATAAATTGTCGAAACCAAGAGCCGGTTGAATTGGATTATTGATATATGTATACCTATTTATTTTAAGCAAATCTGTATAAGGTTTAAAATCAATTTCTTGATTATACGAGGCTGCAAAGCTGAGATTATCATTAAATAAAAACTCCACTTCCCCCCAAGGAGCAAAGAAGTCTTCTTTAACAATTCCAAAAGAAGCGTTTGATAACGAAAATCTTTTCACATCAGTTGAATAATAAGCAACTCCTCCGCGTAAAAATAAAGAGCGGATTAGTTTATATTCAATACCCCCTTTTGCAGTAATAAATTTGTAATCATCATCTTTAATATTTTTGTTGAGCGACTGGTTGTGATACTTTCCGGACAATAATAGACCGAAATCTCCAAACAATAACTTTGTGTTGCCGACAAAATATAGATTCATCTCTTTGGTGCCGGCATCTTTAATATCAATTTGATTACCGCCAAATTTGAAATTATACTTAAACACTTCACCATAATAATTTTGTAAAGATAGTAAACCGGAAAAATCTTGAGTCTCCCTCTTTAACGGTGTTGAATTGCTTGGTCTAAAAGGACTGAAGAAATTATATTCATTTCTCAGGAACTGTGCATCAATATTAATTATTGAGCCTGGTAAAAATTCCGAATTTCTATTTATGTAAAAATTAGTACCGAGATTAATACCCGATACGTTAAAGTCGGCATAATCAACATAATCTTTTTGGTTTGATCCCCACAACTTCGAATAAAATTTACCAACATTAAAAGGTTGAGTAAAATAGAATTGTCCTTCAGGCAAAGTATATTGTCCTGCTCTAAGTATTAATTGTTTATTATAATTTGTTTCATCTAAATACAAATCCGCAATCATTTGTTTTGGTTTGGCAACTGTAGCAAGTGTAAACTGTTCTGGTGTAAATGACGGGAAGAAATACTCTTTTGAAAGAATTGAAACCGGCTCTACTTTAGCTTTTTTCATTACGGGTAAATCTACCCGTTGTTTTCCGGTTATAACAAAATCCGGAAGTTCAATACTTTGGCTTTGATTTCCGCTTTGTGCAAAAATTAACAGCGGGAGTGACAATATGAAAATCAATTTTCTCATAGCTTATTCAATTTATTTTTGGCTTCTCTTCCCCACTCGTCGTTTTTATGTCTATTAATCACAGCACGATACATATCACGAGCGTTGTTTTTATCGTTTAACTTTACGTAAGTATCTCCAAGTTTAAGAAGTGATTTTGTAAACCATTCATCGTAAGCACCAAAAACTGAACGTACTCTCACAAATGCTGAAATAGCTTGATTTAATTTCTCTTGTTCCAACAAAGTTAAACCATAATGATATTGGGCTTTGGCTCCTATGTCATCTGTTCGTTTAGCCCCGACTTCCCTAAAGAACAGCTCAGCATTTTCATAGCCGCCTCTTTTTAATTCGAGGATGCCGAGTTCAACTTTTGCTTTGTCTGCGAAAAGCGTCCCATCATAATAATTTATAATGTAGTCTAAAGTTTCATAAGCATCGGCTACTTTTTCTTCTTCTAATAACAAATCTGCTTTTTCAAAAAGCAGTTCTGCAGTTCTATTATTATTGCCGATTTTTTTCAGTACTTCATTATACATCGATAATGCTTCTTCATTCATCTTTAATCGCTTATAAGCTTGTCCAAGCTCTATCGCGGCATCAATTCCAACTTCAGAATTTAAATATTTATTTACAACGACTTTGAAATTATTTATGGCTTCCAAATCTTGCTGAATCAACTCTGAACATTTTCCAATCCAGTAATAACCGTTTGGAACCAACGAGCTGTTTGGATATTGAGCTACAAATTCTTTATATGTATTGCGAGCTTTTTCATATTCACCTAAGCTGTAGTAAACATCGCCTTGCTTAAATTTAATTTGGTCACTAATCTTAGAGTTAGGATTCAACAAAACATATCGCTGCAAAAACTCAATTGCATATTCCGGTTGATCTTTTGCAATAAAAGCATATTGAATACCGTTAATTGCATCATAAACATATTCCGAATTTTTATAGTTATCAATCAATCTATTATAATATGTAATCGAGCTGTCATACTCTGCCAAATTGAAAAAAGCATCGCCTATTGAGTAAAGTGCAATCGGTACAATTGGGGAGGACGAATATCTTTTTAGCATCAGTTTGTATTCGCTGATCGCATTTTTAAAATTACTTTCTTTAAAGTTAATCCAGCCGATTAAATATTGGGATTCATCAACATAACGTGATTTCGGAAATTTCTGCTGTAATTCTCTAAACTTTGCTATTGCTTCGGATGGTCGTTCGGAATAAAATAAAGCTTGTCCATATTGATAGAGTGCATAATCATTATTCAATGCACTTTTGTATTGAGAAAATACTTCATCATAAATTTGGCTCGCTCTGCCGAAATTCTTCGTTCCATAAAAGCTATCGGCTAAACGGAGCTTTGCTTCTATAATTTTATCGGGTTTATTTGAACGAGAAATGAATTCATTGAAATAATAAATTGCATTTGCGTAATCACGTGAGTTATAATATGCGTAGGCTTTCCCATAAATGGTTAACTCTCCAACTTCCGGGTCATCAATATTAACACGATTATAATATGTAACAGCACGTTGAAATTCTCCCATTGCAAAGTTTGATTCAGCTAAATAAAAATTAGCTTTATTCTTTTCGAAGTTTGGGGCGGTTTCAATTAATCTACCTAAAAATTTTACGGCTTCGTTAAAGTTGTTTAAGTAATAATCGGATACACCTTTCCCAAGCAATGCTTGATGAGTTTCGGAAGGATTTACATTTGTCAATTGCAGTACCGAATTAAAATATTGATTCGCTTTTGAGAAATTGCGGGAGTTAAATTCTATTTCGCCCAAAAGATTGAGGGCTCTTACTTTTATTGCAGGCTTATTTGAAGTGATAAGTGCTTTAAGATAATCGGCTGCAATACCTTCTTTTCTTTGTTGATAATAAATTGAAGCCAAATTAAAAGCTACCTGTTCACTCAAATTTTCAGCCGGGTAATTATCAAGATATTTTTTGTAAAGTTCTTTTGCTTCGTTAAGGTTGCCGGAATACCTTTGGGATTCTGCCGCCCAATACAATGAGTTGGCAACAATCGAATCGGCATCCGATGTAATTAACTCAATGAAAGAATTATAAGCATCATCATAATTTCCACTTTGAAAGTTTATCTTTGCAAGCGCGAATTTTATTTGCTCTTCGTTTGATAGTTCCGGTTTTTTTTCGAACAATTCATCAAAAATTCTTTTAGCATTTTCATATTCTTTTAATTTGAAAAAAGAGTTTGCAAGAAGCATAAGTGCTTCGGATTCTTTCTCGTCTTTGAGTGCAGAGATTTTCGGATCGGAGAGTTCAATAACAGCATTGTCATATTTTTTCAAGTTGTAATAACTTGCCCCGATTCTTAATTGTGCTAAAGCCGCCAACTTACTTTCTCTATAGAAAGATAAAAGTTCATCATACTGTTCAACTGCTTTCTCGTATTCACCTAAATTTTCATAAGTGTTGCCGAGAGAGTAAATATTGTTTGCCTCAAATGAGTTTGTACTTCTGTAATTAAGAGCGAGTTTGAAATTATCGGCTGCTTCATTATACATGTTTTGTGCAGCATACGACTCCCCAATCAAGTAGAATGAAGAACCGTAAAACTCACTTCCTCTATAGTGATTCACTAATTCCAATAATCTTATTCTTCCTTTATTGTAGTTCCCATCTCCAATATACAGGGCGCCCAACCTATACAACGCTCTATCACGAAGGGACGAAGAAGGAAACTTTTCAATAAAACCTTCAAACAAAGAAACTGCCGCATCAAATTCGTCCATCAAGTAAGCGCATTCCGCATTATAATAAAACGCTGTTGCTTTCAATTCTTTTTCAACCGATTCATCATCAATAATTTTTTTGAATAAATTTTGGGCTTTGGAAAACTCTTGTTGATTGAATGCAAACATCGCTCTATCATAAAGATTAGAATTCGTTTGAGCGAATAATAATAATGGAAAGAAAAGTAAAAGCAGTATTGTAGTGCTAGTTTTGTTCATGATTAGTTAAAGTAATTAATAAGAAGAATAAAAACAGACGAAAAAACAGCGGACAAAAAATTTACTCCATCATTGTTAAGCCACTTATAGCCACGGTAATGAGATGTGTTTGCTCCACAATGTATATTTTTTTCCGTTACTTTTTCACAAATATTGCATTTCCCTTGGGCTTGGATTGTTGCACCGAGAAAGCTGTCAAAAAAACTTCCCAATAAACCTGCTGTGATAATAACTAAGAAATAAGTTGCAATTTGAAAATCAACCCAAAGTAAACCTGAAAATGCAATAACCAAGCTCCCCAAAATGGCGCCCATCGTCCCAACGATAGAAATTCCCCCGGACGTACCTTGCTCAATTTTTCTGAAGTTAAGAATATTATACGTAACTCGCTTTTGCATTGTTCCTATTTCAGTTGCCCATGTATCGGCACACACAGCAGATAAAGAAGCAAGATAAATATAATAATTCACTTCCGACGGAAATATTTGATTATAAATTACCAACACTCCACCTATACCTCCGTTGGCAAGTACTTGCAGATAATCACGTGTTCCGCTTTTTTCAAAAAAAGTTTCAATACTTTCGTTTGACCTCTTTCTAATTTTGGAAAGCACACTTGAAAGAATGAAGAAAGTCATTATTGGTACAGCCCATTTCCATCCGCCTAAGCCCAAAATAAAAGCAGCCAAAATAAAAGTAGCAGCAGAGCCGTTGTTGGTCAGGAATTTAAATCCAATCGAAATTAAAGCAATCACCGCAGAAAGAACTACTCCTAAAGTAAATTGCTCTGTTAAGTTTAACTGACTTGTATTCCAAAAAATGTATAATAAAGCCGCAGAGAAAATTGGTACAATTAAATTATCACTTCCCCGTGACGAAATTGCTTCTGTTACAGTTAAAATTAAGCTTACTGAAAATGCCAATAAAAATGCATCTAATATAGAATTGAATAACGTTGGTAAAGATGATTCTTCTATAAAATAAATAGGATATGAAAAAATTATAGCAGTTGACGTAATAAAAAATATTACTGAACCTAAAACAGATTTTTCGTCAGAAGTAAGTTTATAATATGTTTTTGCAAAAATAGAGCCTATAATAGCCGCAAGCGAATCTGAAATTCCAAATATTAACATCGAGACAAATATTATGTCATTATAAGTTGGAAATAACAAAACAATCAAAATTGTATACGATACAGGGAAGTGAAAAATGCCCCAGCTTTGCTGCCTGGATTGGCGAATTGAATAAAATACATTGAAGCGTAACAAAAAGTATGTAATTAATATGGCAGCAATTCCGAATATTATCAATATGGTTTTGTCGTCAATAATTTTTACCGAAACAGCAGCAGAAATACCGGCAATGATATGAAAAATTTTCCTAGAGATTTCCGATGGCAGTATTTCATCTCTCGAAAAAATTTCTGAGATTACGGCAGCAATGATAACCAGTATGGATAATACAATTGCTGAAAGCAAAATACTTTTGTTCCTGTTCTATTATTCGGTTTCAAATATAATTAAAAACGTTTCTAACTCACAGCTGTCCAAAAGAAATCG
>NPIE01001190.1_pt1 | contig 98589 bp, 85 predicted proteins | sample 8637661 | NCBI WGS metagenome assembly NPIE01 (sample SAMN07420842, study PRJNA396082) | bioreactor metagenome | isolation source: sample BA12 brine-fed electro-methanogenic bioreactor BA | place: Japan: Kochi | collected 2016-12-09
TGGAATGATAGATATCTCGAAAGAATTTTTTATAATACCACCGCTTCGCGGTTCTAGGCAGTAGTCGACGCCTCTATTAATCTTTTGCAACTCTACGAAATAAAAGACCGGATGTTAAAAAGAGAGCAATGAAAAGTCCGTGAGCTCCTAAAAATCTTATCGTATCAATCAATGTAAAGTCATTATTCTGTGAAAAGATATAAATTAAGATTCCGACGGCAATCAAGCCAATAACAGCAGCCATTAAAAATAGGGTAAACGACAAACCTCTCGGACGAAAGCGTGACACGAATCCACCAATAATTCCGATTGCAATCACACCGAAATACAAAAGATTAAACGGATTGTTTTCCGAACCGATGATCCCAACCGCAAGATTTGCCCAAATAAGAACAAGTCCTGCAAAAAGCCCAACAGCAACTCCGGCTTTATAAGCTCCATTATTTGTCTTTGTGGTTAATAAAACATATGTGAAACCGGTACCAAAGAGCAAAAAGCCGGCGACGAAGAAATCGAATAGACTCCAATCGACTTCGGATGAGAACTGCATAGCTACAAAGGGGATCATCAAAAGTATTATCGTAACAACCGTAACAATAGATGTGGATCGAAGAAATTTATTATCTGTATTCATTTATAACCTCCGTTTAATTATGATCCTATTTCCTCAAGTAGAAAGTACTTTGTATTACAAAGTAACAATGTAAAAAATTTTATTTCTGCGATTTAATTAATTTTTCCAATGCTCTAAGATGTGCTTCAAAAGCTTTTTTGCCTTCCTTGGTTATATAATATTTAGTATTAGGTTTTCTTTCGATAAAAGATTTTTCCACTTCAATAAACTTTTCCCTTTCCAAACCTTTAAGGTGACTTGCCAAATTGCCGTCTGTTACATTAAGATATTGCTTGAGAGAATTAAAATCGAGCTTATGGTTTACGGCTAATGCGGACATGATCCCCAACCTAACACGGCTTTCGAATGCTTTATTTAATTGATCAATTGATACTCTCACCTCTCGTACCTGAAATGCATATAAATTCCATAAATTATATGAACAACACCAAAACCCATAGCCCAAATAAATAAGCTGTATTCGATAAAGTAAGATCCTAACAATCCTAAGCCAATCTGTACAAAACCTAAAAACTTTACTTCGTTAATAGTGAACTTGCTTGCATTATATAATGCAAGTCCGTAAAAAATAAGCGACAACGGAAGAATTAAATTACCGAGATCATTTACGATTAACAAAATAATAAGAATACCTCCGGTAAGCAGAGGAACCAGCATACTTGTAAGAAGCCTGCGTGATGTGGGATTCCAAATATCCTCGTCCTTCTCTTTGGCTCTTTTGTACGAAAAAAATATTGCCGTAGTTAAGGCAAGCATTAATATTATTATTGCAAGAATAATGACGTTTGATAAATCATACGAGGAATAACCGGAATTAATTGATGCCGGGTCAAAATGAAAATAATTATGTGCAATATAAACACCGGCAAGGGCGTATAAACCTGCCATAATACCGGCCCAGCCAGAGAGTGATAAAAATTTGGATGACCGCTCCATCATTGAACGAATTTCCGCAAGGTCTTTTGTATAATCTCGTTTTTCTACCATAGCAAAGTACTTTTTATTTCAAAGTTAATATTAATATTTAGTTTATGCAAGGGGATCGTGTGCGGTATTAACTTTCGTATAGAAGCTCGACTCCGAATAATCGGGGTTGTGTTTCTAAAAAATGAAGGAACTTTAATTTTTTTTGATTTATTACTTTTGTCTACTTAGAAACCCCACTTTTTAGAGAAGTTGGGTTTCTTAGGATTAATTTTTAACATATCTCCTTAAGCACAATCCGAACTTTTGTCCCGACATTCTTTTTGCTTTCGATAGTTAATTCTGCTCCGATAACATCGCAATATTTTTTTTCGAGAGCCATTCCTAAACCTGTGCCGTCATATTTTCTGCCGTATCTGTGCTATTCTTCCTGTTTTCCGCACTTAAGGAGAAGCAAAAAGTAAGTCTGTGTAAAACAATAACTTAGCGGTTCATAATTTCAATTTAGGGTGTTGCAAACTATATTTTGAATATGTTTGTACGCAAATTGAAAAACCGATCGGGTAGTATTAGTATCCAGATCAAAAAAAAGTCAAAAGGAAAGTATAAAGTTGTTAAGACACTTGGCAGCAGCAAAGACCAAACTGAAATAGAATTACTTAAGCAGCAAGCCCGTCTAGAAATAGAATCGATAGAAAATCAAACTTCATTGTTTGTATCGGAAAAAGATAAGCAGATAGAAAGTTTTATATCCAACTTATCAAATGGACAAGTCCGTGTAATCGGTCCGCAACTAGTATATGGAAAGATATATGATCAAATCGGATTTTCAAGAATTAAGGAAGAGTTGTTTCGCCATTTGGTAATATCCAGACTTACTTATCCGGGTAGTAAATTGAAAATGATAGATTATCTAAACAGGTATCAAGGAGTATCTATAAGTGTAGACCGTATATATATAGATTTTTAGACAAACTTCATAATCGATTAAAAACAGAAGTTGAAGATATATCATTTGAAAATACTCGTAACGGAACTTGTCAATAAAAATGAGACAAAAAATAAATTTAATTAAGCCACTTGTTCTAAGTCTTTAGGTTTATTAATCCATACTTCGTTTTCCGGTATTTTGGCTCTTGGAACTCCCTTAACAAATCTCTCAGGATTGGATTGAAAAGCTTTTTGAAGAACGATATTTCTCTTCCGAACAACCTCATCGACTAAATTATAATGAACCGTCTCCGGATTTAACATAGCAATTCCGGAATGTCTGTGCTCATTGTTGTACCAAAAAAAAGTCTCGACAGTATGATCTTGCATCTTCAATAGAACCAAATCTTTCCGGGAAATCGGGACGATATTTCAGAGTAGGGTAATCAACTCCATTTCATAACTAAATACAATCAGAATTCCTTAACATCGGAGAAATAGACCAATATTTAAGGATTATTATTTTTGCCAACATAAAATCCTGTTATCCCATATTTTGGTACAAAGGTTAATCTGATTAAAGTGTAAATAAGAGATTAAAATTGTAAATTAAAGTACGTTCTTTAAAATGCTTTCTCCGAGTTTTTGAATCTAAGTTTAATCAAATATGATTCATCAACCGATAGGGTTAACCCGGAAACGGTTTAGCCTGCCGGTTCATCGAAATTATTCGATAGAACGCTTTGCAAAGGAGAGTTTTTTTATTAAATGATTAAAGAAAATTAATCACTATTTAAACCCCGCTATGCAAGGCGGGGTTTTTGCTTTTAAATAGGCAATGATCCGCTCAAACAGTTTTATGGGCGTTTCATTATTCAAACAATCGAACGCATATGAAGCTGATTACAAAGATGAACTCAGGTTAGTAAAAAGATAGGAGTAAAAATTATGTCACAAATACCGAAGAGATTTCTAAAGTTTACGGAAGACTATCCGCAAGTAGCAAAAGCATACGAGGAGCTTGGCAATGCCGTTCACGCCGCCGGTCCGCTCGATGAGAAAACACGCGCACTAATTAAACTTGCAATTTCAACAGGCGCAAGATTAGAAGGAGCAGTTCACTCACACGCACGTAAAGCTGTAAAAGCCGGTTGTACTAAAGAAGAGATGAGACAAGTTGCACTTCTCTCGTTGCCGACTATCGGGTTGCCATCGATGATGGCGGCGCTAAGCTGGATTGACGATATTCTAGAGGATAAAAAGAAATGATTGAAAATCTTCTCAATCTATTTTGGGCGTTCATCAAAGTAGGCACATTTTCATTTGGCGGTGCATATTCATTAATTCCCCTAATTGAAAAAGAGGTTGTTGCCAATCACCAATGGCTTACTAATGATGAATTTTTAAAAGTGCTTGGAATGGTTGAAATTTTTCCCGGAGCTATCTCTATTAAATTTGCTACATATACAGGTTACAAAACAGCCGGAGTATTAGGTGCAATTGCGGCAAATCTGGGTAACATTTTTACACCGGCTATAATTATTCTTTTTGCAACACAAATTTATTCATATTATCAGAACAATGAATATGTAACAAAGGCGTTCGACGGAATAAAGTATATCATCATTGGAATGATTGCCGCAATTATGTACCAGTACGCATTAAAAAACGGCAATCATTGGCAGGAATTTGTTTTACTTGCACTGGGTGCCGCATTAATCTTATTCCTTAAACTTCACCCGGCTTATGTTGTAATTATTGGAGCTTTATTAGGGATCATATTATTATGAAATTGGTAGATAACTATAATCGTATACACGATTACGTCCGCATTTCACTGATTGATAAATGTAATTTGAATTGTATTTATTGTAATCCGTCAAATTATCATATAAAATTTGAAAAGAATAAATCCATTCTCTCTTACGAAGAATTGTACCGTTTAATTAAAATACTTGTGAGAGATTTAGAAGTAAAAAAAATTCGTTTTACGGGAGGCGAGCCGCTTATAAGAAAAGACGTGATGAAATTATTTGAAATGATTTACCCGCTAAAAAAAGAATTTAATTTTGAAACAGGAATCACAACAAACGGCACACATCTTTCCGATAAACTTGAATCACTTCATTATCATGGAATCGACAAACTAAACATTAGTCTCGATACGCTTAACAAAAAAAGATTTTTTTCAATTACGGGTAAAGATTGTTTTGATGATACGCTTAACTCAATTCGAAAGGCGATTTCCGTCGGCTTCAAGTCCGTTAAAATAAATGTGGTTGTTATAAAAAATATTAATGACGATGAATTGAATGACTTTGTTGAATACTTCAAATCTTTCCCCGTAACAGTTAGATTTATTGAATATATGCCTTTCACGGGAAACCGGTGGGACGATTCAAAATTATTAAGTTGGAGAGAAATAAAGTCCAGAATCGAACAAAAATATTCTTTAACCGAAATTGAAAGCAAGGGAAAAGTTTCTAAGGATTATTTTGTAAACGGCACTAACCTGAAAATAGGGTTTATTAGTTCAATATCGGATCATTTCTGTGATAGCTGCAGTCGTCTTAGAATCACGGCAAAAGGACAAATAAAGAATTGTCTTTTTTCGAGCCCATCGGAATTTAGTTTAAAAACTTTATTAGCTAATCAATTAGTTTCGGATGAAGTTATCGCTGATTATATAAAAGAACCTTTGCAATCAAAATGGTTGAAACATCCGGGTGCAGATGAGTTAACACAAATGAACCAAAACAATATGATGAACATAGGCGGGTAATGAAAAAATTAACTCACATTAACAGCAAAGGCAAAGCGGAAATGGTTGATGTTTCCGAAAAAGAAATTACAGTCCGTACGGCCGAAGCTTACGCCGAAGTAAAAGTAACAAAAGAAATATTTAGTGCAATAAAAAATAATGCAGTGCAAAAAGGTGATGTCCTTTCAATTGCAAAGTATGCAGGAATTCAGGCAGCTAAAAAGACAAGTGAATTGATTCCGCTTTGTCACAACATTTTTATCTCTAAAATTGATGTTGAATTAATGTTGAACTCAAAAAAGAAAACAGTTGAAATTAAATCATTCGCAAAAACGAATTCAGTTACAGGAATTGAAATGGAAGCGCTGACAGCCGTTTCTGCTGCTGCGTTAACCGTTTACGATATGTGCAAAGCAATTGATAAATCAATGGTAATCAGTGAAATAAAACTTTTAAGCAAAACCGGAGGAAAAAGTGGAAACCATTTTAGAAAAAATCAGTAAAAATCCGTTTAGTCAGTTAAATCAGCGTTATATTTCTTCTGGTAAAATCGCTGCAATATCTATCAGTAAGAAAAAAGGAATACCGAAGACAAATGTTCAGTCGGCAAAATTAATTGAAAACTTTGGAATAGAAGGCGATGTGCACGCAGGCAATTGGCACAGACAAGTTAGTTTTCTCGCTCTCGAAAGCATTGATAAAATGAGGGAAAAAGGATTACCGAATCTTCGTGCGGGTGCTTTTGCCGAAAATATAACAACAGAGTTTTTAACATTGCCGAAAATTGAAGTAGGAACACGTATTAAAATTGGACAGGAAGCTGAACTGGAAATAACTCAAATTGGAAAAGAGTGCCATAGCAAATGCGCTATCTTTTTTAAAGTAGGTGATTGTGTAATGCCTAGAGAAGGAATTTTTGCGAAAGTAATTCAAGGCGGTGAAATTTACGTAGGAGATGAAATTTTGATAAAGTAGCTCCCTAACTCCTCTTTGGAATTCCGTTTAAATAATTACACAGAAGTACAAAAGAGACGTAAAAATTATTGAGGAATTGGAAATATTATGATTTCATATTCGACTGCACTCGGAATAATTAAAAACGAATTCGTAAAGAAACATCTTCAAACCGAAGAGGTTGATTTACTCGAATCATACAACCGAATTCTTGCCGAAGACGTAGTTGCCGATGTAGATTTGCCTCCGTTTGATAATTCGGCAATGGATGGCTATGCAATTAAATTTTCAGAAAGAAAACAATGGAATATAATAGGCGAAATTTCTGCCGGAAATTATTCTTCATTTACTCTGACTAAAAATGATGCCGTACTAATTACAACCGGGAGTAAACTTCCAATTAATGCTGATACGGTTATTCCAATTGAAGATGTTGAAGTAAATGAAAATAAATTACATTCAAAGCCAAATGTTTTTATTAAAAAAGGAATGAACATTCGAAAGCAAGGAAATGATTTAAGAAAAAAAGAAGTTGCTGTTCATCGATTCACCAAAATCGATGCAAAGACAATTTCAGTACTTGCAAGTTGCGGAAAAGAAAAAATAAAAGTTTATTCAAAACTCAAAGCAGCAGTTTTTGCAACCGGTGATGAGTTGATTCCAATCAATGAAAAACCGACAGGTGACAAGCTACGAGTCTCGAACGTCTATTCTCTTTATGCTGCTATGGAAGAAATGAATCAAACAGTTATAAATCTGGGGTTCACAAAAGACGATAAAGAGATAATTACGCAAAAAGTTAAAGCCGCTTTAGATTTGGACATTGACTTACTTATTACAACCGGAGGTGTATCTGTGGGCAAGTATGATTTTCTGAAGGATGTTTTTGAGCAACAAGGTGTAGAAGAAAAGTTTTGGAAAGTTAATATCAAACCGGGGAAACCGGTTTACTTCGGGGTGTATGAAAAAGATGAGAGAAAAATTTTAGTTTTCGGTTTGCCGGGCAATCCTGTTTCGTCACTTGTGAATTCTTATGTATTTATTAAGCCTGCAATTGATTTTTTGTTACATCAAACCGAAATAAAAAAAATAACAGCAACCTTGCAGAATGATTTAAAGAAGAGAGACAAAAAGCGGCATTTCTCCCGTGGAATTTTATTTGAAGAAAATGGTGAGTGGAAAGTGACTTCAGAATTTTCACAATCATCCGGAAATCTTGTTGAAATGAGTAAAGCAAATTGTCTGATTGAAATAGAAGAAGATAAAAGAAATCCCGCAAAAGGAGATATCGTAGAATGTATAATGATATAACCGGTGTAATATTAGCCGGCGGAAAAAGCTCACGGATGGGAGTTGATAAATCTTTTTTGAAAATTGGAAATCAAACGATCATCGAGCGAATTCTTGAGCTTATGCAATCAATATTTTCGGAAGTAATAATTATTACAAACACTCAGGAAGATTATGATTATCTAAATCTTCCGGTATTCGAAGATATTTATAAATGGAAAGGACCATTGGCCGGCATCCATTCTGCACTAAAGCATTCGAGCACCGAAAAAAATTTTGTTATTTCTTGCGACGTACCTTTAATGAGTAAAGAAATGATTGAATATATCATCAACTATGATACAGACAAACCAATTGTTTTTTGTGAAGCTGCGGGCTATCACCAACCTTTAGTTGGTGTTTACTCAAAAATCGTTCTAGATGAAATTGAGATATTTTTAGCAAAAAATAAAACCGGAGATAAATCGTTTCATAAATTTCTGAATAATGCCGAAGCAGAAATTATTGATCCTACCTCTATAACTTTTTATAAAAACGAATTATTTTTTAATGTAAACCGTCCGGAAGATTTTGAAGAGATTAAGAAATATTTTTTAAGAAATAAATTTAATTAGAATTATGGTCGGCTTTGTTTTTCTTTCAGAAGGAATTCAAAAATTTCGTTACCCCGAAATCCGCGGAGCCGGCATGTTTATTAAAATCAGTATCCCTTACTCGGAGTTTTTCGGTTACTTTGTTCCTACTTTCGAAATTGTATGCGGTGTTTTAATACTAATAGGATTGTACACCAGACTTGCATCAATCCCTTTAATTATAATTATGCTTACCGCAATTATTTCATCAAAAATCCCCATTCTTTTAAATGAAGGTTTTTGGCAAATGGCACACGCAGCACGCAAAGATTAGTCGATGCTGCTCGGTTCAATTTTTCTGCTTATTGTAGGCACCGGAAAATATTCTATTGATTATCAATTATCAAAGAAATCAGGTGATTGACTTTAAAAGAAATTAAGGAAAATATTCTGCTGTTTCTGAAGCTGTCGAATTGCTTTCTTCGAAGTTCGAGGATATCAATACTATTTCTCTTGTTACAAGACTTTCTAAATCCGTGGTCAACCGGTATATTAACTTATTACCGATTGACCACTAATTTTGTTCTTAAACTCATTCCTTTGGTATCATTTAATACTAATTACAATTACTACATTTGTCGTTATTTAAGCAGTATCATTTTCTTTGCCTGTATAAAATCTCCAGAGATAAGGCGATAAATATAGACACCGCTTGCTAAGCCACGAGCATTGAATTGATATTTATAAATTCCGGCACTCTTTTTCTCATTCAATAATGTTAAAACTTCTCGACCCACAATATCATATATTTTTAGTGTTGTCTCTCCCTCTTGAGGTAAAGTGAAAGTAATTAGAGTACTTGGGTTAAATGGGTTTGGATAATTCTGACTTAGACTATATACTTGCGGCAGTTTTTCATTACCGACTGATGTAATTGTACCACCGACTTCAACAATAGCTGCCTTCAATATACTTACCGTAAATGCAGGGTTATGAATCCCGTAACTTCTATCTTCTTCAATCCAGAAATAAACGTAAGCTGATTTCATTATTGAAGGTGTAAGTGTTGAATCATCGCTTGATAAAGATACTGTAGTTTCATTTACCGGTGGAAGCAGTAATGCAAGTTGTTCCAGCAATCCATGTACCTCATCCTGAACACCTTCCTCTGTACCATCACCGTCATGATCGGCATTACCGTCTTCATAATACTTCTTATCTTTGAAAGATGCTCCGATGTTTCCATGACACTGGGCACAAGCTTCTACAAAATCTTTTCCTTCAGGATCATTCATATTCCAGGAGTGACCTCCGACAAGGATCACCTCATCATTTTCATCAACCTTTGCTTCACCGGCCATATGACATGTTACACATGTATTTTCGGCGGCAACATGATGCGGTGAGGTCGGAAATTCAATTCCGAAGTCAGGAGCATTTGCACCAATTAATAAATCAGCCTGAGGACCATGGTGGGGACCGTAATGAGAACTTGCATTGCCCACATCAACAGAATATGTTACAGCGTTACGGCGGGATCTGTGGCATTGCATACATGTTGCACCAGTTCCGTATAGTTCCATTGTAATTGAAGTGCCATCGCCAAGCTGGGTATCGGTAAACCTTAATTGATGCTTTTTTGAGGCATCATGAGGATCGTGACAAGTTGCACATGTTTGTCTCGTTGGTTCGGGAAGGAAGTTTACAGAAGCAGGCAATCCATATTCATCAACAGGTCTGTCTTCTTTAATCCATTGAACAAAACCGGAACCGCTATGGCACGGTGCGCATGAACTTCTTGCGCCCATAACTTCGTAAAATGCACCTACTCCATGCCCACCTTCAAAGCCTCGTCCGTCGAACTCTGTAGCATCATTACCGGAATGAAGCCATTGTTCACCATAAACATGGTGCGTGCCGGCATTATGACAATAGTTGCAGTTCTCAACACTCATAACGCTGGAAATATTGAACTTATTTCCGAAATGTTCGCTTCCCGGGCCGTGGCATTGTTCACACTGCACATTACTTCTTGCCATAGCTTCAGGGTACATTTCTGCTAGCGAATCTGCCATACCGGGCATTAAAGTATCCGGGAAAACGAATGGCCAATCGTCAAACCCATCATTTAGGGCTAAGTCATCATATCCAACTGAATGACATTGCACGCAGTTATTGTTAAAGAAGGAACCCTTTTCGCCATTTAAGCCTTTTGTTAGAGCTTTAGCGTGGCCGGTCTCCGACCATTTGTCATATTTATAATCCCATTCTGCATTATTATGACAAGTAACACAGTTAATGTCGGTATTAGTTACACCAAGGTATAATCCGGCAGAAATCCGGATTGTATCTGCGGAATTGCCATCCGAAAATTGTATTTTATAAGCTCCTATAACATCCGGAGTAAATGTAATCAACTGCGCAGCCGGATTTAAATCTTTTGTTAAACCAAACGCAGCTGCAGATCCAGCCGGTTTATCCAGAAACATCCAGCTTCCGGTGGATAGTGTGGAATCGATCCAGAAGCCTTTGAGGTAAACTTTTGTTTCAACACCAACATTTTCTAAGCCGGTGTATCGACGGTCAAAATATTGTTCTACAGAATCTCTTTCAACATCACGAGGAGATACCCCATGAGTTGCTAACTTAAGCTCTTGTCCATTCAGGTCAATCATGCAGAAAGATAGAATCAGGGTGAAGCAAATTCCTTTAAGGATTTTCACTTTATTGTCTCCTAATTAATAAAAAATTGATTTTTAAATTTATGTGTATGATATGCTCAACTATTCGATAAACTATCTTTCTTTTTTATTTGCCGGTTAGAGTTTCTAATCTTGAGAAAAATTCCAGCGGCTAATATCAAGAATGCAAACGTTGTGTATATGAAACCGTTTTTTCTGTTATCGTATTTATTAAATTCATTCTCTGCGAGTGTATAGCATTGCTCAATAAGATCTTCGCCTTTTCTGGTTTTCGTTAGTACTATCGATGTATCGAAAGAGTGAATGCTGGTCCGGGATTCTATTAATTGTTGACGTGCTTCCTGCAGCAAATAAGAAATTTCAATATCATTCATGCCGATTACTTGAATCTCTTCGAGCTTCGTTTCAATTGAATCACAATCATCACTTAGGTTAGTAATGCTTTTATACATAGTTCTACTAATTTTAAATGCGTCTCCGTCTTCATAATGGCAATCCAAACAAACAGATGTTTCTTTGTTTCCCAAAAAGTTATCGTTCGCTCTCATTATATCATGTTGACCATGGCATTCTTCACATGCATGGAATTCAGTTTCTTCTAAATTTTTAGCCATAGGAGAATTTAGGAAGTATTCCATATTATTTACGTGACAGTTTCCGCAAACATGTGATATAGATTTAACTTCCGGAGGCATTGCTCCATGGTTCCCATGACAATCATTGCAGGTTGGAGCATAAATATCTTTGTTTTCCAAAAGAGCCGTGCCGTGAACACTGTTACTATACTTTGAGAATTGATCGGCGGGGATTCCGTATTGGTTCATTAATTCTTGTTCTCCATGACATTGATTACATGTTTCTGGTATATTAATTGGATAAATCGAAGAACGCGGATCATCCGCTTTGAAGATGCTGTGCACTCTATGGCAATCAGTACAAGTGGCAACATTAAAATCACCCTGTAATAGTTGCTTACCATGAAGACTAGTATAGTACTGTGAAACTTGATCTGTTGCTATTCTGGGTCTGAAGGTTCGCATATATTCAATACTAGAATGACATTTTCCGCAAAGACCGGGTATTTCGGCCTTACTAGGAATCGCAATAAAACCTTTAGCAGTATTCATCGATTCTTCCGAATCAAAAATTTGATCGTCTCCTCCGTGACAACCGATGCAAGATAATTCAGCCGATAAATGCACATCGTCTTCGGAAAAGTCAGAAGGCAGGTATTCAAGTTCGGAATGGCATTCAAGACAAGTATTGATGTTCTTTTCTTTATTGGTCGCATCTTTGCCGACTAAAGCCAAGTTTATCATGAGGATCATGATTGGGATGAGTGTTATTCTAATAAGTGTATTCTTCATATAATTTTCTTGTTTTTTAATTGAAAGAATTGAACTCATAGTAAGTATCCAATTACTGTCATAACGATTATGAATGAGACAACGATTATTCCTGCCACAGGTAATAAGGTTCTCTTATTATTTTTTTTAAATTTTGCATCAATAAACGGAATTAGAAGCCAGATCACGCCGCATATTGCAAAGAAGAGAACACCAAAAGTTTCTCCTTCGATAAAAAGTAAATGAGGCGGGAGCATTTTTAATGTCTGGAACATAAACATGAAGTACCATTCTGGTCGAATACCTTCGGGTGCAGGTGCCAAAGGATCGGCCTTTAGACCCAGATCCCATTGGTAGTAAAGTGTTAAGAACAACAAAAGGTAGAGAACAAATAACCATAGGAGAAAGTCCCTTAAAGCAAAGTCGGGTAAAAATGGTATGTATCTCTTCTTGCTTTCCGGCAACTTCTTAAAAGACTCAGGCTCGCTCATCCCTTGTTTCTGAATTATTAAAAGATGTATTGCCAGAAAGAGAGTGAAAATTACGGGTAGAATTGCAACATGTATTCCGAAAAACCTGGATAAGGTTGCACCTGTTACATCTTCACCTCCCCTTAATATTATTTTTAATTCTTCACCTATTAGAGGAACAGCACCTACAATGTCTGTTCCAACTTTGGTAGCATAAAAAGCAAGCTCATTCCATGGTAAAAGGTATCCACTGAACCCGAATCCCATTGCAAGTATTAAAAGGATAAATCCTGAAACCCAAGTAAGTTCTCTTGGTTTTCTAAATGCGCCTGTAAAGAAAACACTAAACATGTGAACAAATGCAAAGAAGACCATTAGGTTTGCCGACCAACTGTGAAGATTTCTTATAAGCCAACCGAATTCAACTTTTGTTACTAAAAATTGTACGCTTTCATAAGCATTGTTTTCACCGGGCTGATAATAGAGAAGCAGTAATATTCCTGTTGCAAGTTGAATAGTAAATAGGAATAAGGTTATACCTCCCATGTAGTACCAAATCGAATGCTTGTGGATAGGTACTTTCTTATGTTTCAGAAGATATTTTATTGTTGTAAGATCATATCGACTTTCGAGCCAACTCAGTATTCGTGAACCCATTAGATTCTATCCTTGATTTGCAGAGACAAAAATTTCATCATTTTTTACAGTGACTATAAATTCCTTTAACGGTTTTGGAGGCGGGCCTGAAACGTTTCTCCCTTTTAAATCATATACACCGTTATGGCAAGCGCATACTATTTGCTTTTGATCTTTTTTATAGGAAACAATGCATTCGAGATGAGTGCAAGTTGCGGCAAGCGCAGTAAAAGTCCCTTGTTCATCACGAATTAAAATTACCGGTGTCCGTCCAAACCGTATTATTTTTGACGAGTTAATTTCAAATTCATCCAGCTTCCCGATCTTTAATGATGAGACATTCGACTCACCTTCCTTTGGAGGAATGATATAACCAACAAGGGGATAAATTACCGAACCAAGAACGCCTAAACTTCCAATGGTGAGCAAAGAGTTAATGAACCCTCTTCTATTAATTCTCATATCAGTATTCTCGTATTTTAGTTTGTCTTTTTAGCATTGATCTTCATTTTATTAAAGAAAATAGATACCGAGATAAGTGCGATGGTGAGTGTTAACAACGTTATAACTTGGAAAGTGTTATCTAATGAACCGAGTAGGAAAATTAGCACATAGATCATCGTGCCTAATAGAGTGAAGTGCGCCATCCATCTGTATTTAATATTGCTCAGTACCGCACTTAAGACATAATAGATAGAAGATAAAAGGATAAGACTCAATCCGACGTAATTTTCGGGTAATGACTTGATCATAGTAAAAGGAATGGACAAAAATGCAATTATCAAATAGATATTACGCATCATTTCGGTTTTTAAGGTCAACCTCTTTTTTTGCCAGTTTAATAAGCGTGCACTTATTAAAGCTATTGCACCAAAGCTTAATCCGATTAGACTGAAGGATTGACTTGTTAACAGGTATGCAGTAAAGATTAAAATGAACATTACAAAGTTGGATACAACAATACCTTTTGAGTTAAACCAGATAGCAAACACAATCACAATTAAACTTTGCCAGATCAATGGAATGAAGGCTGTAGGCAACTTAATAGCTGCAATTATCGCTAAGCTTAATGCAACAAATGAAAGTAATGCGTAAATGTATGTCGAGTATTTGCTTTTAGTTTGTCTCCAATAAAGAACTGCAACGGATAAAGATACAACTGAAAATGAGAGGTAAAGTAAAACTGCACTACTACGGAAACCGAAAAAAGCAAATGGCACAAAAATTATAAAACACGTGAGAGCATTTATATATGATATTATTGATTTTAGGTCCTCACTTGATTCTTCTTTCTGTTTACCCAAAAATCCATATGCAAATAACACCATATAAAATAATAGAAAATAAAAACTAATTAGCGGCGATTTTACAATCTCGATGTTATTCCCAACAATTGGATTATTGATTGTCCAGACTGCAAAGGCGAAGTAAACGACAAATATACATGCAGCTAGGTAAGTAGCACTAGTAAAGCTTAGTTTAAGATAACAATATATTATTAATAAACTAATTAGTGTTAGAAGTAGAAAATGGATTAGTGCGATATTTATTAATAAAGAGGTAGTAGACAAGAGAATAACACCAAGAATACTCAATGTATTCGATTTTTTTCTTATTGCGACATAAACTGTTAAGGATGAAAAACCCAACAATAGAATACTTTCAAATAATTCATTATTGAGGGCGGGAGAGCTGCTGAAATGAAAGAGTCTTAGAAAAGAAATGTAAAGAAGGAGAAAACCGATTCCGTAAAATGACCTTGAAATTACCGAGAATGATTTTAGTATGAATTTTGATACACTAATTATCCCTACAGATATTATTAACCCAATAAGCGGCGGGAAAAATTGATTTGTTCCTTCGTATGGTTTTATAATGAAATATGTAAAGAATATTGAGAATACAATAATTGCCAAGTTAGCAAACCAGTTCTCACCAAAACTCTCATCTGCGCTCGCTTTTGTAATTGTAGATCGATCTTCAATAGTGTCCGAGTGCCCACTCTCTCCGATTGAATATCCTTTAACACCTATTCTTGTTTCCAAACGGGAAATTCTTAAGTCGAGGTCTTTTAAATACTGCAGAACTTGTGATTTATCATATTCATGAATGCCCTCATTCATAACCTTTCCTCTTGGGAATAATTAATTTAATCGAGAAATCCCAATTTTAATGCCACTGTTGCAGAGCAAATTTTCACAACAAAATGTTCGATTAAGTTATCTTTTTATAGATTTATATTGAGACTATTTATCGTATATTGGTGAAATCTTTTTGTGAAATTCAAGAAAAAACTAATGGAGATGTCGGTAAGTGTTGGATTTACAAAGGGTTAGCGGTTTGTGAAATAATATTTCATAGTGATATTAAATTTCACTGGATTGGCGTTTATCATTTACGCCATTGATCTATGTCAAGATTGTGTTCTTCAAGTAAACGGTAAGCGTTTCGCCTTGTCATTTCTGCTTCCTCGGCAATTTTAGTGATATTGCCATTATGTTTGGTGAGAAGATGTATCAAAAACTGTTTTTCAACATCGCTAATGGCCTCTTTTCTTACCAGCTTCAATGATTTTGAAGAGAAATTATAATTTCGCTTTTGTTCACGGTTTAAATTAAGTGGTAAAGCATCTACTGTAATCGAGTTGGATTTTGCGAATGCAACTGCACGTTCAATAACATTCTCAAGCTCTCGAACATTACCCGGCCAATGATATCTTTCGAGAATTTTCACTACTTCGGGATTAATGTTCTCAATACATTTATTTGTCTTTTGACAATAACGCTTCAGAAAATGAAAAGCCAATAAAGAAATATCTTCAACTCGTTCGCGTAATGGCGGAACGGGGATAGAAATAACATTTAGACGGTAGTAAAAATCTTCTCGGATTTTACCTTTGTCCAGAAGTTTTTCTAAATTAGTATTAGTTGCTGATATCAATCTTACATCAATTTTAATAAGTTCTGTGCTGCCTATTCGTCTAAGTTCTTGATCTTGTAAAACCCTAAGCAGCTTAGTCTGAAAATTAAGCGGCAGTTCACTAACTTCATCAAGAAAGAAAGTTCCTGTATTAGCATGTTCTAATAAACCGATTTTTTTACTGTCAGCGCCAGTATATGCTCCTTTTTCATGTCCGAAAATTTCGGATTCAAAAAGGTTTTCAGGAAAAGCCCCGCAGTTTATAGGAACAAATGGATTTAACTTACGGTTGCTTTTTGCGTGTATGCTTTTTGCTATCAATTCTTTACCCGTCCCACTCTCACCGTGAATCAAAATATTAGCATCCGATTTCGATATATTTTCAATTGTTTCAAAAACCTTTAGCATAGCAGGGCTTTTCCCAACCATGTTTTCGTATTTATATTTTTCTTCAACAAATTGAATTAAGTTTTTTCTTTCCTTTGAAATTTTCGAGAAGTTCAGTGCTCGTTTTACAACCAGTTGCAATTGTTCAGCTTCATATGGCTTTTCAATAAAGTCAAACGCACCCGCTTTCATTGAAGATACAGCCCGGTCAATCGTTCCGTATGCTGTAAGAATTATTATTGGTGTATCTAGATCCAATTCTTTCATTATATCAAGTATCATTAATCCATTCACTTCAGGCATCATAAGATCGCATAGAACTAAATCAAAAAGGTCCGTTTTTAATAATGAATAAGCTTCTTTTGAGTTTTGCAAGGTTACTACATCAAAACCACTTGCCCGCAAAAGTTTAGCACAGCTGTTAAGCATATCTTTTTCATCATCTATCACTAATATTTTTTCGTTCATCATTATCCTTTTTCTCACTTAAGTTTGGATGTAAGGTAGTGTTAAAATAAATCTAGTTCCTTCATTTTCCTTGCTCTCTAGAGTGATTGCGCCATTATGCCGAGTCATGATCGCTTTGGAAATCGATAGCCCGAGCCCGGTTCCCTTGCTCAAAGGTTTAGTACTGAAGAAGGGTTCAAAAACCGAATCTAAATTTTCTTTTTTTATGCCCACGCCATTGTCTTTAACAATTATTCTTATTTTCTTATTTGCTTCATTATTGTTATCTGTTTGAATCAAGTCCAGTTCAATAGTTATTAAGGGTTCTTTATCTGTAAAGTCTATTGCATTATTCAATAAGTTCACAATAACTTGTTCCATACGTCCCCAATCGAAAACAGTTTTAAGCGAATCAATCTTATATTCTTTTACAACTTTGATATTTTTTGAGCGAAGTCTCGGGCTGACGAGAAAAATGCATTCATCAATCAAATTTGTTATATCTTGAAATTGAGAATTGAAAGGCATCCGGCGAGAATAACTCAATAATCTTTTGGTATAATCTCCGATTCGCTTTGTCTGAGCTTTTATCATTTCAAGTTCTTCACAACAGTTTTTTGGATTACAATCTCTCAATAAAATCACATCTGTTTCATTCGAAATTATACTTGTAGGTGTATTTATTTCATGAGCAACCGAATCAACAAGTTCACCGATTGAAGCTAACTTGGAGGCCTGATTAATTTTTTCCTGAAATGCATTCGCCTTTTCTAAGAATCTTTCTGACTCAATTAATTTTACTCTCTTTATGTTGATTATGAAAAATAACGAGCCTAATGAGATAATCAGCAATACAGCAACTCCATAAAAAATAAAGAATAGCATAAAGTTGTTCTTTACATTACTGGTGATTGTCGGTAAATAAGTAGAGATGGCTAATATCCAATGTCTACTGCCCAGTTCTATTGGGTAGTAAGCCATAATTTTTTCTGGTTCATTACCAATAATATAAGAATCGATGGAACTCTTTTTTATTAGCATACGTTCTTGAATTTCAAATGAGTAATGGCAATTACGACAATCTTCAGAATTATTTCGAATACTTCTCAGCAGCATATCTTTGTGGTGCGGGTGATATATCAATCTTCCATCACTATCCAAAATCCATGCGAAGTCACTTTCGCTTAATTTAAGCGGAGCAATAAATTCATGCATCAGCCAATTGAAATAAATATAATAACCAAGAAATGAGTTGTTTTGAGAGTCAGAATCAGAGGAGTTTTTGTTTTTAATAAGAATAATAAAAAACATTGAATCGGGAGGTTCTGTTTTATCTTGCGGAACAACGGATGAATAGGCATAATTTTGATCATTCTGTAATTCCAAATCATTAATTAATTCTTTTATTTTTTCGGGACTCCAATTGTGCAGCTTCTTCCCTATTAAGGTGGTTAAATCTCCGTTATTATTGCAGGTAAAAACTGACTTTATGGCTTCTTGCTCTACTTGATTTTTGTAAAAATTCCGGAGGGTTGTTGAATTAATTTGTTGCGTTGATAAATAATTAATATCTTTTACTAAATGGTCAAGATAAAAACTAATTCCATTAGCAGCAGATTTGGCTAATTCAAGCTGCTGTTTTTGATGAATTTTTTTGGTTTCTTTCAAAGTTGAGTTATAGATTCTAAATGTTATAAATGTTAAAAGGAGGATAATTGATAGAGTAATGAAGAGAATGAGGTAATTAAGTTTATAATCATGCTTGGTTATATTGATAAATTTATACTTCATAATTAAAATAAGAGCATCAAATAAGTTAACAAGACCTCATATTGTTCTTATCCAATCGAACTTACAATTATTTTTAAATAGATTCACCTGAATTTAGATAAAATTGACTTGGTGTTGCAGTATGAATTTTTCTTCACTTAATAAAAATCATATGATTTGCCGGAGTGTTATGGGCAAACAGCATATCTCTATCTAAATCATTTCCATAAACACCCGTCATAAAAATTCAATTTACATATCGAATGCATTAGAGAAATAGTTTGAAGAGATTATTTGTTTTTCTGTGATTGTGGCGCAGCAGATCATTTATCGAAGCTTACAGATAAATGGGTCTCCCCTTGGATCGTTCGACTCCTTTCGAATAAATTCAATTGGAAGAGACAATTACAAAACAAGAAACACCCTTTGTTTAAAGCAGTGATGATTAATAAAACAAGGGATAAAGATTTTTATAAACGGCTCAGCGGAAAACTTGGTGACAAAAGTAATGGATTGTAGTTCCGCTATTGAAAAAATGTGGCATCGAGTTTGACCGCTTATGATTTTATCATATAATATTAGCCTCATCATAAATATTTTATCAAATAATTCTCTGTGGTTCTTTGAGGTTCTCTGTCTCCTCGGTGTCCAAAAGCATTACTCGGAGAACCACTGAAAATACACCGAGAACCACAAAGGGAAAAACACAATCCGTTAATTCATATCAATTTCTACTTAACCAATAGATACCATATTTTTATTGATAGATACTTCTTATTCCATTTAGTGTTGATAATCAATCATCTATTATAGAATAAAGAAATATTGTTCTTAACCGAGGTTTGCCGCCTAATAATCATGTGAGCCGATACTTAACCGATTTATTAAGAGCCCAGTCTTCTAGAATCTGGATTTCTCTTTTTGCTGTCTCTGTTACGTGATTGATCTTGGATTGAAGTGATTTGATTTCGAGAAGGATAAGGTCGGCATATTCATAAGTAAGTTGAGTTTCCTTTTCTTCGGTTTCATGAAGAAGTTCATCGATAAAGTTCTCTTGCATCATGCTCATCCTTATTAGATGTGAAGTAGGTTGCAGCAGCACTAATAGCGGTCGAAGCGATCGCTGCTAAAATCTTGATAGTTCTCTTCGAGATACTGATGTTGCGAAACTTTGGTAATTTCATTTTGTTTTTCCTTCTTTTTGTTGGTGTTATTTGGTTTAAGAAATTCTTTGTAAAAGGTTTTCAGAGCTTTGCGTATAATCTGCACAATAAGTCTGATCCACTTTTGTTGTTTTTTATTCATGATTACTCCGATTGAATTTAGGTCTGGAGCTAAAAATGTGTATGCGGTTTGGATATCCTTACATACTATCTTTCTTATATCGGAAAAAATTAAATAGAGAAGTGATAAAAGGAATGGAAAATGGAGGAACTCTTGGCAGAAATTCAAAAAAACTACTTCAAAAACTACTTCAGCAATTTTCTTTAAAATTAAAAAACCTCGTAAGTTAGTGTCTTACAAGGCTTTAAGAGCGGGGCCGACGAGACTCGAACTCGCGACCTCCTGCGTGACAGACAGTGGGATTTCTGCAATCCTGCTGTCAATTCCCAGCTTTTCGGCAGTCGGTACATAGTCGGTACATCCTTGAAGGAGTATTATTATGTTTCTTTCAAGAGATACAAAATCACCGTATTACCAAGTTATCTATTTTGTAAATGGTAAGAGAACCAAAATTTCTACAAAGACAACCGACAAAAGGGAAGCGGAAAAATTTCTAAAATCCTTTACTCCTAAACCAAAAGAAAAGAAGGTTGAACCGGAAGAACCAAAAGAGAAAAAAGTTTCTATAAAACTCAGTAGCTTCGTTAAAGAATATAAAACTTATGTAAGCAATACTTATTCAGAAAAGTATCTTAAAAAAGCTGTCAAACCTTCTTTTGCAGCTTTACAAAAACACATAAAAGATATACCGCTTATTCATATATCAACAAGAATCATTGATCAATTTATATCCTCAGCCTCAGCAAGTTCCAAACATTCAGCGTCACTTTACCACCGCACCCTAAAAGCAGCATTTAATAAAGCTGTAGTTTGGAATTATCTTGAAGCTAATCCTTTCGATAAAATTAAAGCTCCCAAAGTTCCGCAATCCTTTCCTGTGTTTATTTCAGAAAGTGAACTAATTCTTATTCTTAACAATACTCAAATGCAGCTAATGAAAGATATTTTTACAACCGCATTTTATACCGGTATGCGTCTCGGTGAATTAGTTAATATGAAATGGAATTGGATTGACTTCACAGAAAATATCATCACTGTTAAAAACTCAAGCGAATTCAATTCCAAAAACAAGCGTGAAAGAATAATCCCCATTCATCAAAAAGTACAAACCATTCTAAAAAACCGTTATCAGTTAGGCAAATTTGAAAACACCCTTGTTTTTTCTCGTTATCCTGCCCCTTCGGGGGAAGGAATAAAATTAAATGAAGATTTTGTAAGCAAACAATTTAAGAAAGCAGTAAGAGCAGCAAAACTAAATGATAAAATTCATTTCCATACGATCCGCCATTCTTTCGCTTCTGCTCTTGTTCAACGTGGAATTTCTCTTTATGCTGTTAAAGAATTGCTAGGTCACGGAAATATTAAAACAACTCAAATTTATTCCCATTTGCAGAAGGATAACTTAAGAGAAGCAGTAAATCTGTTATAGTCACATATCGCAATAATATCTACAATGCATATATTCCTATTTCTTACACGACAATTACTTTGAACGGGTTATCTTGTGTTTACTTTAATATGTAATAACTTTATCAGCAGATAGAGCTAAATCGGTAAGTTCTTTGACATTACTATGTTCGGCGCTTTCGATTAACTTAGAATTCTTTTTATGAAAATTATTTGGCGAGTTTCAAAATCCTAAACGAACCCCGTATAACAACACTAAAAACAATTGCTCCGATAATTAAATCGGGTATTTTTGAATTAAGCAAACTCACCAGTATACCGGCAGCAATCACTCCGCCGTTTACAATTATATCGTTCGAAGTGAAAATCATACTTGCCTGAACGTGTGCTTCTTTACTTTTTGTTTTCTGCAGAATTATCAGCGAAGCGACATTACCGATCAATGCAAAGATTGAAACTATTATCATTGTTTGGAAATCGGGCAAGCCCTCAAATCCGATGAATCTCCTCACAACTTCGATAAACCCAATTACAGCTAAGGTAAATTGAAAATAGCCGGCTAACTTTGCTACTAACTTTTTCCTTGAGATCGCTTTACCGACTGCAAGCAGACTCAACCCGTAAACAGCGGCATCGGCAAACATATCGAGTGAATCGGCAACAAGTCCCATCGATTTTGAAATCAATCCGGTTGTCATTTCTATAACAAAAAATGCAAAGTTGATGATCAGAACAGTCCACAAGAGTTTGGTCTGATTCGATTCTTCGGCGAGAATGCTTTTCGACTCGTCGATTGGTTTGCATTCAATTAAAGATGAATCCAAATTCAACTCATCTATGCTTTCGGTTATTTTTTCATTATCATCCGAATGAATTACGGATAGAGTTCTGTTAGTAAGATCGAAATCTAATTTTTTGATATTACTCAAACTTTCCAATTTCATTCTTACCATCTGCTCTTCGGCGGAGCAATCCATTTTTGAAATTCGGTAAGTCGATTTCGTTAAATATGATTCTGATTGCAATCTTTATCTCCCGGTTCTTCTATTTGAATTGTTGTATGCACTATATTGAATTTATCTCTGAGAGCTTCGCTTATTTTGTTAATTAGCTCATTGCTGCGACAGTTTTCTTTAGCTACTGCGTGAACAGTAAGAGCGGTTTCAGTAGTACTCATTGCCCAAATATGCAGATCGTGAAAGTTCTCTACTTCCCGTAAAGAATTAAGATAATTTTCAACCTCTTCTTTGTCTATGTCTTTAGGAACGGCATCGAGCGCTAAGCTTGTGGAATCTTTCAGTAAATCCCAGGTGCCCCAAAATATAATCAATGCTATTACAATACTTACTACCGGATCGAGCCAGTACAAATTTGTAAAAGTTAACACAACTCCCACTATTACAACGCCGAGAGAAATTCCGGCGTCGGCAGCCATATGAAGAAACGCACCTTTTATATTTAAGTCCTGCTTTCTACCGGAGAAAAAGAGAAATGCGGTTGCTGCATTGATCACAACACCTATTCCGGCAACTATCATAATTGTGGTTCCTTCAATTTGCTGTGGTTCGGCAAATCTCCCGATTGCTTCCCAAATTATTATTCCGATAGCGACCAAAAGAATCATTGCGTTTAAGAACGCTGCAAGTACGGAAGATTTTTTTAATCCGTAAGTATATTTTTCAGTTGTGGATTTTTTAACCAGATAACTCGCTACCCAAGCAATTACTAATCCCAGAACATCGCTAAGGTTATGCCCGGCATCGGCAATTAAAGCTAATGAATTTACTATTAAGCCGTATATTACTTCAACAACTATATAAACAACATTCAATGCAATACCGATTGCGAATGCTTTGCCGAAATCTTTTACTTCGTGCGTGTGTGAATGATTTTGTGACATTTTGTACTCTTTATTTTTTCAACAACATTTATCCTCTTTCTGCCTCGGCGGACAAACTACCGAACCGTATGAACAGAAAACACAGCAGTCGCCCTTCAAAGGTTTCAATAATTGCTTACAGTTTTCGCATTCGTAAAAATGCATACAAGCATCTTCCGGCATTATCAGCATTTTTTCAAATCCGCAGTTGGGGCATTTTATAGTTGATTCATATACAATATTTTTCATTTAAACACTCCTCGGCGCATACATAATTATTGCAATTCCCACAATACAAATTGCGGCTCCGATTAAATCATAATTATCGGGGGCTTTACCGTCTATCGTCCATCCCCATAAAATCGACATTACCACAAACACACCGCCATAAGCTGCGTAAATTCTGCCGAAGTTTGGCGAAGACTGCAAAGTTGGAATTATTCCGTAAAAGACTAAAATTATTCCACCGATTACTCCAAGCCAGAAGCTTCTGCCTTCGCGCAGCCAAAGCCAAACGAGGTAACCGCCGCCTATTTCAGCAAGTCCGGCAAGGAAAAAAAGAAAGATTGATTTAAATAATTCCATTACTCATTTCCAATCTGATATAGTGAAAATGACAATTTACAAAATAATAAATAGCTTTTTTCGGCTGTTATTTCTCTAAACTTTTTTAGTATATCTATTTTTTAATTTATAGGCATATACAAATAAATTGCCTCGATACCGCTTTCACCGGTTTCAAATCTTGCCTCACCATTGTGCGAGCGGATAATTGAAGATGCAAGTGCAAACAAGTATCCTTTTTCCGGGTCAGCTATTAAATCAAATACTTCAGTTCCTCTAGTTCGGGGAGTCGCTTTCTTTCCATTCAGAGTTAAAGATATTTCAACCATTCCATTGTTTTTTGCTGCGGATACTACAAGTTCCTTTTTCCCTAAGTTTTGTTCAATAAAACTTTGTAATATTTGCTTTACAGCAAATTCAATTTGCCTTACATCCATATATACCGGCGGGAGTTTTGGTTCACTCTTAAATGAAAAATTGTAACCGGGATTGTTCAGGGTAACTTCCTTAACACATTTTTTAGTCAAATGGGAAATATTATATTTAGTTTTCTTCACCGGTTTTGGCGCAGCAAGGTTTGAGAGATTCGTTATATGCGAACCCAAATGATCTAATTTTTTTGAAAGCAGCTTTACAGTAAAAGAGTTTCCATCCTCCTTATCGTAAATATGTTCTAAAGATTTTGTTAAACCCGTACAAGCCAGGTAATCATTCATAATATCTTTATTAACAACATTAATAACTGTTGATACTTTTTCCAAAGCAGCCAGCCGGGCTTTTTCTATTTGAACTTTTTTTAACTTATCAGTCAATACACCGGAAACTATTCCAATAGACCATATAAGTATTATTTCGGAAATGTTTTCGATAACCGAGAGACCGGAAAAAAGCTGTGTATTAATACTGTGCGGAACATATAATAAAGATACCACAAACGAGAGTTGTATAGCTCCTTTCTTACCAATGAAAAAAGCCGCGATGAGAACAGGTATAAAATATAATTTTGTTAATAATTTGTGCAAAAATTCGAGGTATATTTCTCCGCTGTTATATGTGAAAAAATGAACAATACTTATCGTAACAGCTAAAATAATTGTGTGGAGTAATACCTTTTCTTTATTGTAGTAGGAACTTAATTTCAACAAATGCTTAAATCTATTCACAATTGATTTCACCTAAAAAACTGCTTTCTTAATTCTGTTATTTATTCTTTAAATGCTAAAAGCCGCAGAGCATTAAAAACCACAACAATTGTAGAACCTTCGTGAATTAAAACTGCGGGTCCAATTGTTGCAATTCCCGAAACAGTTAACGGGATAAGCAGCGCAACTATACCAAGACTTATCCACAAATTTTGTTTGATTATTCCTTTTGCCTTACGGCTTAAACCGATTGCAAAAGGGAGTATTTCCAATTTGTCTGCCATCAATGCAATATCCGCTGTTTCTAAAGCTACATCGGAACCTGCGGCTCCCATTGCAATGCCAACTGTGCTGTTAGCCATTGCGGGTGCGTCGTTTACGCCATCTCCCACCATCGCAACTTTGGCTTCTTTATCTCTTAACTTTTTTATCGCATTAACTTTTTCTTCCGGCAGCAAACTTCCCCAGGCATCTGTAATACCGATTTCATTTGCAACTGTATCCGCAACTTTTTGATTATCGCCGGTCAACATTATCATTTTTTTTATGCCGATATCTTTTAGTTTTTGCAAAGTGTTTTTTGCTTCTTTGCGCGGCGTATCCATTAAAGATATTATCCCGATATATTCGTCATTCTTTCTTATTAGCATTGTAGTGTTGCCTTCGGATTCAAGCGAAATTATTTTTTCCTTAATTTCATCTACCGGCTCTTTACCATCCAGGTCTTCATACAGTTCAAGATTGCCGATATAAATTTTATCATCTCCAATTGATGCTTTAATCCCTTTCCCCGAAACAGATTCCAGGTTCTGCGCTTCGGGAATTTCATCACTATTAAGTCGTTTTTTCCCATCTCGCACCACAGCTTCGGCAAGAGGGTGATCGCTAAGATTTTCAACAGCCACGGCAGTTTTCAGTAAATCCTTTTCTGTAGTATTATTGAGAGGAACTACTTTTGTAAGCTTAGGTTTTCCTTCGGTAAGCGTTCCGGTTTTATCGAAGGCTACCGCAGTAAGCACACCTAAATCTTCCAGCGGTCTTCCACCCTTAATTAAAACACCGCTTTTAGCTGCCCGCGCTACACCGCTAAGTACTGCACTGGGGGTTGATATTGCCAGCGCGCACGGACTTGCGGCTACAAGTACAGCCATTGCCCTGTAAAAACTTTCCGCAAATGATTCATCTAAAACAAGAAAAGCAAAATTTAATATTACAACGAGAGCAAGTACCGAGGGCACAAAATATTTTTCAAATTTATCGGTTAATTGCTGCGTAGGTGATTTTTGAGTCTGTGCCTCATTTACTAATTTAATCAGACGGGATAAGGTTGAATCCCCGGCTTGTTTTGTTACTTTAATCTCCAGCGTATTATTTCCGTTGATAGTACCTGAGAAGACACGGTTTTCATCTTTTATATCTTTCTCTTTTGAATAATCTTTTTCCGGGTTATCGACCGGGAACTTATCAACCGGCACGCTCTCGCCGGTAATCGGCGCTTGATTTACGCTGCTATTACCATTTACAACAACACCGTCTGCCGATATTTTACTATTTGGTTTTACAAGAATAATATCGCCTATCTTCAATTTTTCAATACTAACTTCTTCGGTTTTTCCATTACGTTTTAGTAGTGCGGTTTTGGGAGCCAGGTCGGATAGAGCTGCAATTGATTTTTTGGCTTTGTTCATTGCGTAATGTTCAAGTGAGTGCCCCATACTGAATAAAAATAATAACAATGCTCCTTCAGCCCATTCGCCTAATATTGCGGCGCCTATAGCCGCAACCAGCATCAAGAAATCAATTTCAAAACCGCCTTTTAAAACGGTTTCGATAGCCTCTTTTGCCGTAAAATAACCGCCAAAAAAGTAAGCGCCGATATAAAGCGCTAAGCTTACCCATCCGGGAACAGTCTCTACAAAGGATAACCCGAAGCCAACGGCTAATAGAATTCCACAAGTAATAGAAAAAATAAGTTCGGTATTCTTACCGAAAATTCCACCGTGTGAATGTTCGTGTTCTTCCTCTGTGTGTTTATGTTCCTCTGTCTCGGTATCAGCTTTTTGTTCTTCATCACCGGCGAGTTTATCTACTTCGCTAATATAGTATTCCGGCGGTATCGCTTTATCTACAATTGTTAAATTTTCTTTTTCAAGCAGATTAAATATTACTTCATCATTGATTTTTTCACGATCAAATTCAATTCTTATCATACCGGTACCGGATACAGATACCTCTATCAATGCGTGGTTATCGCTTAAAGATTCTTCGATTAAGCGGGCGTGCCTTGTATGACGGATTCCTTCCACTTCAATCAGCATATGTCCGTATTTATCGGTAAACTGCGCCCCGGTTTGTTTTGCAATCGATTTTATCCGTTCAATGGAAATTTCATCCTGGTTGTAATGAAAACAGAGCTGCGGAATCCCGTTCTCCTTTTCCGATGAGATATGTACTTTATCTATACCGGGTTTGTTTTGTAAGCGTTCAATTAACTTATGCACACATTTGTCTTTTTCATCCGGTACGTTTGGTAATATAAGCGGTATTTCAATTTGAAGTTTTTTCATAATTAGTTCTCTTATATTATGGTTTCATTTTGTCACTAACATCATTTAAAGCAATGCCGATTGTGAATGCTTTGCCGAAATCTTTTACTTGGTGCGTGTACGAATGATCTTGTGAAATTAACTCAGATCACTTTAAAAGCCATTCCTTTGCTTTAGAATTATTTTCATTCTCATAATATTTTATCTCGGCATCTGTAAAAGGTTTAAGAACGTCAGCCATCCACTCGTGCCATTTTTTATTTCCCACAATTGCAATCTTTTCAAAATCATTACGATGTTTAATATCGAATTTAAAATCGGACCACATCGCTTCAATTGTCCAGCCATCAAAATTTCCTACTTCAAAATACCAGCGTATTTTCCCAAATTTATTAATCTTTTCTTCAAGGAGTGGTATTAATTTATTATAGTCTTGCTGGTCAAGTTTTCCTTCGGAAACGGTTTCAATCATATTACTGTTTTCATAGTTGTTTATCGTAAGCATATATACCTCCTATTTTTTATGATACTTAAAGAATAGTAATATTCTTGGAAGAATTAAAAATATAATTAAGACGAATTCATTTATAGCCATAACATTTTCTAAATTAGTTTTTCCGGTACCGGTTCGTGAGATACGATCTTCATATCAACATTGTTTTTATCTCCTGCGTAGAAAGAAATATTACCGCCGTTTTTATTGATTTACTCCTAAAAATCCTTTTCAAATCACTTTATTCAATCCTTCAGTTCGCGAAATCTTCTTATTAACATTATTAAAAATCCTATCGCCATAAGCAGTACACCGGACCATACAAGATTTATCAAAGGTTTTTCTCTGTATTCAATAGAAAGTATGTCTGCATTAATTTCTTTTTTATTATTTGAATCCATCACATTCAGTTCCAGCACTCCGCTAACATCAAAGTGAGCAACCGTAAAAGTTAATCCATCCTCTTCTATTTGAAAACTATTTCTCAAAGAATCGTTTACAACGATGTTTAAATTTTTGGTAATACCGCCTGTAGTAATTTTTAACACGGCGTTAATATCAAATTCTTCTTTGTTCATCATTTTTTGCATTGCATCCGGTGGAATGTCGAACTTTTCGAAAAGTATTTCCGAATTACCGATTTTATACGGCTCTCCTTTTTTTAAGTCAATTTCTTTGGCTCCCGATTCTTCCCCTTCTTGAAATGACAACGGCGACAAATAGATATCCCGGACAGCCCCTATCAGAATATCGGGCTCTCTCATTAAACTGTTGTTATACTCCGATATATACATTACCGGTTTGGAAAAATAAGTATTGCTTCCTTCTTCTATTTTAACGGTGAAGGCAAACTTCTTACCGTTTTCTATGGGTTCATTTCCAAGATATGTTAATTTTTTATTGAACACCGATTGACTAATGTTTTGCGGAAGGTCTAAGGTTTCCGACTTCGATAATATGCCGCTTAATACCGCTCCTACTAAAAATATTCCAAAACCAATATGCGCAATATGACCGCCCATAAAAATAAATTTCTTATTGAATTTCAAAATGAGTTCAAGGTTGGTTGTTATAGCAAAGAGAGAAGCAAATAAAAGAAAGCCGTATAGAAAATTCCAGATACCGGTTAAATATAAAATCAGAAAAGTTGCCAGTAAGGAGAATATTATTGATAAGGTTATTCTTTTGATAAAAATGATTACGGGAGTATTCCGCCAGTAAGTATGGAGTGTAAACCCGATAAGTGGAACCATAAAAACAGCAAGCAATGAATTTATTTGATTGTAAAAACTTATGTCAACAGAGCTGCCGAATATTGGTGCGGAAGTACCAATTAAAATTGCTATTGCCGAACCAATCAAAAGCATCGAACCGTAAAAAAGTCCAAGTTCCCTTGAGAGAATATTTGTAGAAAGTGGTTTATAGTTGTTTAATGTTTTTCTTCTTTTATATATTCCAATAAAAACCGATAGAATAAAACCAAAAAGGAAAAAGATAAGTACAGAATAAACGAATGAACCCGGATCACTAAATGAGTGTACGGAGGCTTCTGAAAGTATTCCACTGCGTGTGAGGAAAGTACTGTAAACAACAAGTACAAAAGTGAAAACCGAAAGTATTAAATTGGTTTTTCCAAGGCTTCCCAACTTGTGTTCAGTTTGCGATTGTTTTTGAACTATAAGTGTATGCAGCAGAGCCACCGCAAAAATCCAGGGGATAAGGCTTGAATTTTCAACCGGGTCCCACGCCCAGTAACCGCCCCATCCTAAAACACCGTAAGCCCAATAACCGCCAATCATTATTCCGAGACCTAAGAAGAGCGCTGTGATTAATGTCCAGGGTAAATTATATTTTATCCAGGTGCGGTAATCATTTTTAATAAGCGCCGCCATTGCAAATGAAAATTGAGTGGTTGCGAGTGCAAAACCTAAAAACAATACCGGCGGATGAATCTGCATCCAGAAATTTTGGAGCAGTGGATTTAATCCTTTTCCTTGAATTACCAGATTATCAACGGATAGACCGTTAGCTTTAATCGTATTAATTAATTCTTCGCTTACCTTTACGAAAGATTGACCGCTATCATTCTGGAAAATAAAACTCTTCATAAAGGTGTATCCCAGTATATTGGGATTAATAAATTTTTGATCGATATAATTAACATCCGCCCATATATAGCCGAAAGGACTTTTCAACATAGGATTTATCATTATAAGTAAAAACATCACAACTACAAGGAATGGCATCATTACCTGTGCTTCAAAATCTTTTTCTTTTGAAGTTTGGTTAATTACTATTAGTCCGATTAATACTGTGAATAAAAGCCAAAGTAAAAAACTTCCTTCCTGACCGCCGAAGAATGAGGATATCAACAATCCGGTTGAAAGATTCCCGCTGCTATATTCAAAAACATACTCGTACTGGTATTGATGAGTGAGTATGAAGTAAAGCAGTAAGACCGAAGCAAAAATAACCAGGATAGTGGTAATATGATAACCAACTCTGGCTTTATTAATTGTATTGAATCCTTTGTAAGCCTTATAATACATTAATGTAGAATATAGGGCTGTAAGTAACGCGACGACTACAAGTATATTACCTAACATAAATTTTCCGGGGAATTTTATTTATTGATTTCATTTAATAACAGTTACTTTTGATGCGTTCAAAGTATTATCGTGCATATGTCCAAACACCTCAACAACCTCCGCATCAATTATTTCCGTTACAATAGGTTCGTGAGAAGTAACTTTCGCTTCAACATTATTTTTGTCTCTTGCATAAAAAGAAATAATATTGCCGTTAGCATCTCTTTCGAAACCTTTCGATTTAACAATTTCTACAATTATACTTTGATTTATCTCGCTGCCGGGACTGAATTTACTGAATGAACCTATTTCACCGGTTTGCGCAAAATAGGTAAAGTACATTATTACTATAACCACGGCGAAAATTAGAGGTAATATCAATTTTGATGTTTTCATTTATTTACTCAAATTGTTGTTTAACTTTTGATTCAAAGAAAATGTTAATACTTAATTCCAAGGAAGCATCCGGATTTTCTTGTATGATAGAAGAGACCTTTTCAAATTCACGTTTTGCTTTGCCGTTTTCTCCGACAGAACTAAATATTTGTCCGAGTATATAATGTCCTTCTGCTTTAGATGAATTTTCTTGTTCATCAATCTTTGCATATTTCATTGCGTTGTCATAATCGTTCAATTTATAATAAACATCGGCGAGCAGCAGTTCCATACGGTAAAACCGTAAGTTGAAGCGCTTCATTTTATCAATTGTTGTAATTACATTTTTGTAATCTTCCATTAACCAAAAAGTTAAGGCTTTGCCCAGGTAACTTTCGGTATCCAGTTTATCTCTGCTTAAAGCTTTGTTAAATGATTCAATTGCTTCTATATACTTTTTATTTTGCAAGTGAATAATTCCCAGTTGTCGTATTGAATACGAACTCGCTGAATCAATTTCCGCCGCTTTTTCGAGATAAATAATCGCATCGTCAAGCTTTCCCATTAAGCTATAAAGAATTCCGAGATTATGATAAGCTCTTGCGTTATACGGATGTAACCCGGCTGCTTTTTTAAAAAATCGAACAGAGTTCTCTAAATCACCTTGCTGCTGGTAAATAACACCAAGATTAGTAAGAGCTGAGTAATTTGTGCTGTCGTTCTTAAAAATACTTTCATAATAATTCTTAATAAAAATCAAATCCTCTTTGCTATCAACTACTGCATTTTGCTGAGCGCTTAATAATCTATTAAAGCCGGTAAGAAGTAAAACTGCAATGGCGATCACTCTTACTAATCTTATATGTGTTTTTGAGTTATACATAAATTCATAAAGAATATTATATTGCTTCTTCACCTCTTTCATTCGTACGAATCTTAATTGTGTTACTCACCTCAACTACAAATATTTTCCCGTCGCCGGGATTACCTGTATGTGCGATTCGTTGAATAGTATCCACAACTTCATCAACAATATCATTATGAACAACTAATTCCAGTTTCACTTTTTCAACATAGTCGTGCAATCCTTCTCTTATTGCATCCTCGGAATTCTTAGCTTTTGATTTTCCGAAACCTTTGATCTCGGAAATTGTAATTCCGGGCAGTCCTTCAATTTTATGCAAAGCTGTAATTACATCATCTAATTTGAACGGTCTTATTATTGCTTTTATTTCTTTCATTTTTATTCTCCCATTATTCTATCTTACTTCTTACTTAGAGCAACCTCGAAGGAATTACCTTCGAGGTTTATTATATATTTAGTATTCGTGCTAATTAGTGAAATTAGTGTCTACATTTCACCTGTCCTTACTTTAACCGGGAACCATTTATACAATGCCGGTAAAACAATCAACGTAAGTATAGTAGAAGTAAACAACCCGCCGATAACAACCGTAGCAAGCGGTCTTTGAACTTCACTTCCGGTGCCGGTTGCAATAAGCAAGGGCATTAAACCCAGCATTGTTGTAAGAGCCGTCATCAATACCGGGCGGAGTCTAAGTTTCGCACCTTCAATCGATGCTTCATCAATTGGTATTCCTTCGCGCAGCAATTGATTCAGATATGTAACGAGTACCATTCCGTTCTGCAGAGCAATACCAAAGAGCGCAATAAATCCGACTGAGGATGGTACAGAAAGGTTTTGATCGGTTAACCAAAGCGCGATGATTCCGCCGACAAGTGCAAGCGGGATATTTATAAATATCAGCAAGGTATTTTTCATTGAGTTAAAGCTGGAATAGAGCAAGAAGAATACAATCAATAATGTAATCGGGATAACTATTGCAAAACGTTTGTTCGCTTCCTGCTGCAGCTTATACTGCCCGCCCCAGGTTGTGTAATAACCGATCGGCAAGTTTACCTTTTCGTCAATTTCCTGCTGAGCTTCCTCAACAAACCCCCCGATATCTCTACCGACAACATTACATTGAATTGTAATAAAACGTTGATTCTGCTCTCGTGTGATTTGTCGTGGTCCTTCTATTTCTTCAATATCAGCAACCTGGCTTAACGGAACTTCCATTCCAGTCGGCGTGCTTATCAGCAGTTCTTTAATAACCGCTTTGTTATTTCTGTATTCCGGCGCTAAGCGGACAAAAATATCGAACCGTCTAATACCTTCGAAAATTTGTCCTGAGGTTTCTCCGCCGATTGCAGTTTTAATAACCTGCTGAACATCCGCAAGATTTAACCCGTAACGCGCGATTGCGTGGCGGTCGACGGTGATTTTAAGTTGCGGTTTTCCGCTTACCTGGTCAACCTGGATATCGGCACCGCCTCTTACATTTCTCAGTACTCCGGCAATCTCTTCGGCTTTTGATTTTAACGATGTAAGATCATCTCCGAAAAGTTTAACTGCAAGTTCGGCTTTAACGCCTTCCAATAATTCGTCGACGGTCATTTGTATAGGCTGTGTAAAGTTTGCCAGCACACCGGGAAAGTTTTCAACCTTCTGTCTTATTTCTTCTTCGAGTTTTTCCTGGGTCATTCCCGGGCGCCAATCTTCTTCATCTTCAAGAAGAATATACATTTCAACACTGTTGATCGGATCGGTATGCGCGCCTACTTCGCCTCTTCCTATTCTGCTCACTGTTCCTGCAACTTCTTCAACCTGCATAATTCTTTTTTCAACTTTTAAAGCAGTTTCCTTACTGTATTCTAAAGAAACAGATGGTGCAAGAGCCAATCTTACAACAAGGGTTCCCTCTTTTAATGTAGGTGTAAATTCCGAACCAAGCCTGGGATAAATAAATACCCCGGCTATCAGAATCAATATACCCAGTACCACCGCAGCAATCCGGTTCTTTACAAAAAACTTAATAACTGGATTATAAATTTTTAGCAGCAGCCGGATTATTAAATTCTCTTTAGGTTTATCACCGGTAGATTTTTTCTTCTTCTTTTTTAATAGAAATGAAGAATACACCGGGGCTAAAAGCATTGCAAAGATTAAAGAGCCGAGCATAGCGAGAGCAATTGTATAAGCTAACGGTCTGAACGTTTTACCTTCAACTCCCTGTAAAGTAAACAAAGGAATAAAAACGGTAATAATAATTATTATGGAGAAGATAATGGGACGCAGAACTTCTTTACTTGCTTTGGCAACGATATGGATAAAGTTTTCGTCCGGCGATGATTCACGTTTCAGCCTGTCCACATTTTCAACAAGTACAATACTCCCATCCACCATCATTCCGATGGCGATAGCCAGTCCGCCAAACGACATCAAGTTGATCGATATACCGAAATACTCCATCCCGATAAATGCGAACAAAACGGAGAAGGGAATTGATACAGCGACTACAACACTCGGTCTAATCGATCCCATAAACAAAATCAATACAACTGCTACAAGTGCGATTCCTTGTAATAGAGCATTGGTGACGGTACTTACGGCAGCTTCAACAAGTGATTTCTGCTCGTAATAAGGAACGATCTCTATTCCTTCGGGAAGAGTTTTGTTTATTTCTTCCATCTTCTTTTCAACATCGCTAATAACAGTTGAAGAGTTTGTTCCGAACAACTTTATTACCTGGCCTGATACAACTTCCTCAACTCCGTTTCTTGTTTGAAGTCCCCTTCTTATTGCGCCACCGATTTCAATATTCGCAACTTGGTCCAAATAAATAGGCGTCCCGTCTTCTGATTTAATTACGATATTTTCCAGATCTTCAATTTTTGTTGCGAGTCCAACCGAACGGACTAAAAATTCTTCAGCGTCTTTTTCGATAAATGAGGCGCCTACGTTCAGATTGTTATTCTTAATTATATCCACCAGATCATTCACCGCAATTTCGTATCGTAATAATGCGTTCGGATCTACAACGACGTGAAATTGTTTTTCCCATCCGCCGATACCGAGTACTTCGGTAACGCCGGGAACGGTTTGAAGCTGGTATTTAATAATCCAATCCTGGATGGTTCTAAGTTCGGTAAGTGAATATTTGCCGGATGTATCGTCAAGATAATAAAAAAGGACCAAACCCATTCCGGTTGAGATAGGTCCCATTTGCGGATCGCCGAATCCTTCCGGTATTTGTTCGCGCGCTTCCTGCAGTCTTTCGTTTACAACCTGTCTGGCAAAATAAATATCTGTCCCATCCTCGAAGTAAATATTAACTACGGATAAACCGAAGTTTGAAACGGAACGAATATTTTTCAAATTCGGCAGTCCGTTCATCGAAGTTTCGATTGGAAAGGTTACATATTTTTCAACTTCCTCGGGCGCAAGTCCTTCGGTAACTGTAAATACCTGAACAAGCGAAGGAGACACATCCGGGAATGCATCAATGGGTAATTTTTTATAACTGAAATAACCGCCTGCAAAAACAACTATTGCAAGAACAGTAATCAGCAGCCGGTTTTTAAGTGCAAAATCTATTATTCTATTCATTTAAGTCCTCCTAAAATTAATGACCGTGACCGCCGCCGAACGATTCTTTCAACAATTCCGATTTAATTACAAAAGCTCCTTCGGCAATGTAGGTTTGCCCGGCATTCAAACCGGTTAACACTTCGGCGTAATTTGTATTCGTTTTTCCAATAGTTACCGGCTGCGGTCTAAAACTTTCACCATCTTTTACGAACACGACTTTCTGTCCTTCGAAGTTTTGAATTGCGTTGAGAGTTACGGCTTGATCTACTTCAACAAAATCGGTAAGTACTTTCCCCGTTATAAACATACCGGGTTTCCAGTAACCGGACGAATTATTCAACCTCACTCTTGCAGTTGCTGTGCGGGTATGTTCATCTACGGTAGGACTTATATAGAATATTTTTCCATTTATGGCATTTTCAATATCGTTAAAATATATTTGAGCGCTCTGCCCTAATTTAATATCATCAATATCTTTTTGATATACGGTCAATTCAGCCCAAACAGAACTTAGATCAGCAACGGTAACAATATGTTTGTCGTCCCCGATCAATTCTCCGGGCGTCATATGAAGATCGAGAACAACTCCGTCGATTGAAGATTTAACTTCGTACGTCACAAGACTTTCGTTACTCTCAATTACAGCAATCACTTCATCTTTTTTAACTTTATCACCAATTTCTTTATAAACGCTTTGTACTACACCGGCAAACCTCGGAACAATATGAGCAAGTTTATCCGGGTCGGGTACAATTTCGCCTGTTAAATCGGTATGCATCTGTAATTTTTTTGAACCGACTTTATCAAGTTTAATTCCGAGTTCATTAATTTCGGTATCGGAAAGAGCGACAAGTTCCTCTTCGGAATGCTCTTCTTCTCCGGCTTCTTCGGAATGTTCTTCACCTGTTTCTTCAGTATGCCCGGCTTCTTCTAAATGAACATCTTCACTACTTTTACCAAAAAATGTCACCGCCGCAAGGGTTAGAACCACTCCAACAGCAATACCAATAATTAAGAATATATATTTATTTTTCTTTTCCATTTCGTTAATCCCTTAATTTATTTCCTTTGCAATTAGTCCTTCAATTTCGATTTGAGTTGAATGAATTTGCCCGATAATATTCAGATATTGATTCTGAAGCTCAAACAATGTTCTTTCGGCATCCAGTACGTCAATAATGGCAAACCTTCCTACTAAATTTCCTTCTTTAATTATTTGGAAAGCGTCTTCGGCTTCCGGTATTGACTCACTGCTTAACTGATCAGCAGTCTCTATTAATGTGTTCAACCTTTTATAAAGAACATTTAACTGCAGAGTTAACCTGTTTTTAACAGAAAAGTATTCTCTTTTCTTTTGATCGACGCGAATTTTTGCTTCCTGAATTGCGCCTTGATTTCTGTCGAAGATAGGAAGCGGTATCGATGCTCCGACTAAAAATGTGTTAGCCTTTGCGTCATTTAATCTTTTGAATCCGGCGCTTATTGTTAAATCGGGGACTGCTTTCGATTCTTCGAGATTTACAATTGCGGTTTGTTTGTCATACTCATTTTCATATCTCTTTAGTTTTGGATTATTCGTCAACTGGTTTAAAAGTGAGTCGTAACTCGGAACATCAACCGGGTATTCAAGCTCGCCTTTGAGTTCATCTATAGTTAAATCCGGTTGATAAATCAGTGAGAGCAGCTCCGATTTGTAAGTTTCATATTCCGATTTCAAACGGTTCAAGTCAATCCGTAGAGAGTTTAGAATTATCTTAGCCCTGGATACCTCAGCCGGAGAAATTTTCCCGGCATCAACCCGTTTCTGCAGATTTACAATAAACTCTTTCGATATTTCTATAAGTTCTTCGTTTTTTTCAATCAGAAGCTGTACGGCTAAAGCTTGTTGAAATGCTTTTCTTATATCCGTAATAATTTCTATTCTTTTCGTTTCATAATCCCATTCAGCCAGCGAGATGTTCGATTCGACAACTTTAACCCGTTTACCTATTTTACCGGCAAGTAAAATATCCTGGCTCAAGACCGCTGTTATTTCACTGTTGTCGAAACCGTTGAAGTCTTTGCTTCCTAATATATTTTCGGCTTCTACTTCAAACTCGGGATTGGGCATTAAACCGCTCTGCAGCTTTGCCGCTTCAAGCGCATCCATTTCATAGCGTAAAGTTTGCAACTCCGGATTATTCTTCACCGCTAATGAAACAGCTTTTTCAATAGTTAATTCACCGTTTGTTTGTCCGTTTGTAGATAAAGACAGAAGACTAAACAGAACGAATACTATACACATTACTCTGTGCATAAAAACTCCTTTAGTTTTTACTCTAATATTTTTTAGAATGTTTTTAGGTTAAATAAAGCTTTTGGTTGGTATCAAATGATGAGGGATACGGTAGTGTAATTCTCTAAGGTTTGATCTATTAATTGATAAAAATTATTTGAATAGAATCTGTCTTTATTGTTATAAGTTTCTATTGGAATAAAAGTAAATGTAGCAATGCAAACCGTTAATACAATTTTACTTTTGGGGAGGAACTGCTCTTCTTCAAAACAATTTTCTTCTAAAGATACATCTTCGCAAGATTGTTGTTTTATTTCTACACCATCGGTCTGATCAAAATAATTTACGTTATTACATTCGGTACAGTCATCTACTTTTTCTATTGCTATATGACCATCACTGCCTGTGCATAAAACATACTCGGACATCAAGTCGTGAGCGAATGTCAGATGACTGATGAATATCAGTAGTAAAAGTATGTGGGTTGATTTATTTATAAAATTGTAATTCATTACTCTTCAGTATGTTCTTTAATTTTTTCAATCGCATCATTTATATGTTTATCGTCAATGGAATAAAAAACCATTTTCCCATCTTTTCTATATTTCACTAATCTCGCATTTCTTAATAATCTTAATTGATGCGAAACAGTTGAAACATTTGAGTCCACCGCCGCTGCAAGATCGCAAACACAAAGTTCGCTGTTAATAAGTGATAGAACAATTTTCAAACGAGTTGGTTCCCCAAGTAATTTGAAAATTTCCGCCATCTCGAGAACTTGATCAGTATCGGCAATTTTCTTTTGGGCTTGCGCGACTTTCTTTTCATCAACAATTTCAACTTCGCAAACCGGCGCAATCTTTTCTTTTTTCATTCCCTAATGTAATTATATTTGCACATATGTGCAAATGTTATAGCTAAAGCAATAAGGTTTTCTTTTGAGAAGAATTTTTAATCCTCTGCGGTACATTTTTCGTCATTCCTTTTCTTACGCATTAGTTCAACGCGGTATTTCACGTTATGCAGTAAAAGAATTACTAGGTCACGGTAACATAAAAACAACTCAAACGTGTCCGCCTTTGGCGGATTTATTATCATCTTCAAAAAGAAAACCTATTGGAAGCGGTTAATTTATTATTAAAATATACGCCTTAAGCGTACTCTTTTTACTTTAAGAGTACGCTTCAACATTTACCCTTGAATGTTCCGTTTTCTTTTCCAAAACGTTACTTGAGCCGTTATTTTTTATCCCTTTCCTATTAGGATTCTTACCCATACGGTAGAGGTATAGCGGACAATCTGTAATAATACATTCTCGAACTTCTTTTTTAGAACCGCCCGAGCAATCAAAACAATGTTTCTTTATGGCTTTCACTGGTGTTAAGTGCATTTTTGTATTCCTTATATTTTTAATCATAAACTCTTGGCCGCAATTTCCTGTCAAAATTTTACCTGATAAATTCCATGCATAATTTCCGTCCATCCTGTCCAAACTATGCAGCTTCCTTTTCTTCTTTCTTATAAAACCTAATATTCCTTTTCCCACCGGATTTACTTTCCTGTACCTCATAGTTTTTAACCTTACCCCAAACCTTCAACCACCTGGTAAACTTGCTTTGAGTGAGTTTGTCGAAATCTTCATACTCTTTCTTGAAGCTTTCATATAATTCTTTCTTCTCATACTCTTTACCGATTCCAATTATATCTTCCGCAAACTCAACGAATTCTTGACACGTTTCATCAATCATTTTTTTCTTATCAAGATTTATAAATTCATAAGTGACCAGTCCCTTCTTAAGGTACAGCTGCAGACAGCCGATCATAAAATTATCAAAGTCGCTCCATTCATCATCAGTCCAGCTTCCAAAGAAAGGCTTCCCGAAATCGTGCACGGGTCTATGTGTCTTATTGTAGTAATCTGAAAACTCAATAATAAACTGCCGGTCCATTGTTGAATCATCAACTCCGGAAATCGAAAAGTTTGTTGATATAACTACTTTCGGCGATTCACTATAACCAATATGAATTTCATCTTTGTTTTTTCTCTCAATCGTAATCCCATCCGTAATAATCGAGAACAATCTTTCAAACGGAAATTTCTCTCTAATATCTTCAAATCCAATAATGTTTGTATTTGCCTTTACTCTCTGGAAAGCAAAATTCTTTGAAGGATTAAAATTTCTTCCGTCTTCAACTACTACATTTCTCACTTTAGATATTGATTTAATAACAAGCCCTTTACCGCTCCTTCCAAATGCACCATCGCTTAGTTTTTCATCTATAAAAACAATGGATTTTGTTATTGAAGGATCTTTATAGGTGTGCAGTAAATAACCAATTGCGCTTTTTAATGCCTCGTATCTTTTAACTTCGCTACGGCAAACATTAAACAGAAAATCCTCAAATACACTTCGCCTACTGCTTTCAACAAAGTTTCGATCTATAATCTGCTTCTTCCAGATGTGTTTATTAATATTCTTATAGTTGTGAAAATCAATCCTACTTATACTCACTTCTACAAAACCATTCTTGAAATAAAAATACCCTGTATCAAATGTGTCTTTATTAAACTCAATATTTCTGGTAATCAAAAATTCAAGAAACTGTTGTGTGAAAAGTTGATTTGCAGATTTAATTAACGCCTCTATTATTTCATTTCTATTAGTACCTTCAAATTCTTCTGTAGCCATACGTTCCAGATAATTCATTACAAATTCTTTTACATCAATGCTGTCGATTTCTTCAACTATGTTGTTTTCAACTCTTACAAATAGATGATTAGACTCTATCTTATATTTACAGAAACCTTCACTTTCCAGAAATTTCTTAAATCGAATCCGTGAGATTTTTATCTTTTCATTTTCACGAACCCAAAATTTTATTACCGGCTTTTTCCAGCCGTATATTTCAGCAATATGATAAATGGTTCCTAATGTAACCCTGCCATCATAGTCTTTAACAAGCGACTCAAATTTCTTCTTCAACTCAAGTTCGGTGTCATTATAGCTTGGGTTTTTAAGACTCATTTCAATAAAATACTTTTCGCCCTGTGCACCCAATGGTACTAAAGCAAAGCCTATTTTATACCATTCCTCATAACTTCCATCCGGTAAATTTTGTGAAAGATAATCAAGTGCATTTTCCAATCTTGCCTTGTCATAGTAGACACTTTCAGCTTTTCTACCATCTTTAGTTTTTTTCACTTTGCTCTCTGCGCTTTGCGCCTCTATCACACAATACTTTTCCAAACACTCAATCACTTTATCTAATTCAACATAGGAGGGAGGCTCTTCTGGGTTATCAAAGTAGAAATTATAAATACCACCACTTTCGTGCATTGAAGGAGGCAAAGCTGTTTGACAGTTTTTCCACCGCAATTCAAGATGCTTGCAGTAATTATCTTTCTTTAACTTAAATTTATAAACTGCTTTCTCACCGCCAATCTTTTCAAAAACTCCATCGCCATTAGGGTGAGGGCTTCTGATATAAATATGAAATCCTTCACCGCTTCCGCTCTGTACTACCCAACTGTAATTTTCCGGTAATCCCAATTCTTGTAAAATCAATTCAACAATCTCAAAATCCTCAACACCATCTAAGTCAAGACATCGCCAATCATTAATGCCTTGTACTCCACCAAGTCCGGTAGAACCGCTCCAATTCATTTTTTCAATATCATCTTCGGTTTGTATCGTATTTTGCCATCTGTCCCATTCAATCATTGGTCTTTTACCTTTCAGAGGCAGTACATTTATTCCCATTCTACTTTTATAATTTTTAGCTAATTTTTTATATGTACTCATAATATTACTCCGTTAAATATTCTCTAAATAATCCCTTTTCGTATGGGCGAGGGCTATAGTCTATTAACCGCGTCCCTCAATTCGTCCAAATCAATTCCCGCATAATACCGGGTCGTTACATTTACAGAAGAATGACCGAGCAGCTTTGAAACGGTAAATATTGGAACCTTGTTACTTGCCCATCGGGTAGCTGCAGTCGCCCGCAAACAATGCCAGTGAAGTTCATCCGGCAGACCCGCTTCCTTTATTACTTTTTTTAGCGATTTTGAAACGGTATCCTTTTTATATTGCTTCCCGTTATTCTGTACAAAAACAAACTCTCTTAGTATTCTACCCTTCTCAAGCTGCCGTTGCGAGTTCCTTAATAAAATTCTTTCCATTCTTTCATTAAAAGGAATCCTTCTTACTTTTTTAGATTTTGTTTTGAACAGTTTATTACCGATCGTTATTACTTTATTTCTAAAATCGACATCGCTCCATCTCAAATTATTTTCTTCATCTAATCTTAATCCTGTTTCCACTGCAAAGAGAACCATATCCGCAATAACATCTTTGCCCTTTGCAGTGAGTCTTTCACAGACGATTTTTATCTGATCCTCAGTGAATACAACCGGCTCATCTTTTTGTCTTTTAGGAAGCTTTACTTTTAGGAAGGGATTAGAAGCAACATAATTCCAGTCCACAAACACATTAAATATTGTTCTATATACTTTTAGGTAATTGTAACAACCAAGAGGAGCAGACTTGGAAATCTTCATCATTAAATTTTCAGCATCTTTTCGTTCAATTGTCTTGAGTGCTCTGTTTCCTGGAATGAATTCTAAAAATCTTCTCTCAGCAGTCTTGGCAGTTGCAACAGATTTTTTTGAAAGATTAAACTCAATAAGATGATTGTACTCACTGAATCCCTGCTCAACAGTTATTGTTTCCTTTACAGTCTGCTGTCGATTCCCTATACCAAGCAATCCCGCAAGCAGCTTTATCTTTTCCATATCCTCAGCAGAAAAGTTTTTGAACAACTGCATAGCATCAGTGTTGCTTCCGGTAATATGCATCTCACTATTTTTGTTATTTAATCCTTCCATCGCAGTCTTGCTTTAACCCTTCCAAAGATTAATTATTTGCCAAAGTTTTTTACCAATCATCCAATCACTCAATCAACCAATCTTCGTATTTCCGGTTGCTGAGTAAATCACGCTTTATTATATCATCCTTTCCCTAAGTCACTCAGTCTCTCCGTCCCTTAGTCCCAACCCTACGGCGGTTCTTCATTTTCTTCATCATTCTGACTACTGACTTCTGAATTTTTACCCGCCATTTTTTTGGAGGACTGACTTCTGTTTTCAAATATCCACTCATCCAACTCTTCTTTTGAAAAAAACAACATCTTGCCCGTAGGACGATGACAAGGAATTATTTTCCTTGAAGTGAGTTTGTATAAATATGAGTGTGAAAAGCCGAGATAATCGGCAGCCTGATTGAAGTTTAGCGGTTTATCGTTTTTCTTTCGTAGGAGTGCTTCTAACTCATTAAGTTTTGTTAGAATTTCATTCTTGGTTTTACTTTTGGTCTTTTGCATTGCTTTGTCCTTCCAGATTTTATTTTTGTTTGCAAAATCTGAGGACAAAGATTAAAAATACCGCAAAGAGTGGGTAACAACTTAAAGACGACCTAAGACGACTTTATTTTCCCAATAGATCCATAAGTTGGCTTATCTCATCACTTACTTTATGTGTTTCGGGATTGTGGTTTATATTACTTAATGCATCTTTTAATTGTTGGGGCGTCATTTCACCATCGCTCCACGTAAAATGATTACATAACATCTCCCATTTATTTTTGCGGAATGATATAAATCCTAATTGCATTAGCAAGTCAAACAAAGGCGCAAAATCCTGTTTGTTTCTTGCCCATACTATTTTATCATACCCCTCCGCCATATACGGATTAGTCAGCTTAAGTTCTTTTCTTAGATATTTTATCTCGTTTTTAATTTTATCTTCAAAACTTGGTATACCGGGAAAATAGTCATCCAAACCAAAATCATCTCTGTTATTTTTCTTTTCCTTCAAGACATATTCTAGGTAAAGTATTTTCTCATTTATCTTTTTGAGTTTTTCGCAAAAGCCCATAACTTTTTCATATGAGAAATTAAATGTGTCCCATTTTGTTTTTTTGTCGGGTTTGCCGCTCTTTTTATTCGTATTTTTCATAATAATCAATTATCCCTTAGAAAATTGAATTAACACTTTAATTTAAAATTTTTCTTAAATATTTTGTTTTAGAAATTAATTTTTCTTGAGATTTATTTAATTTCACACTTATGACTAATCAACCTAAACTCTTGGACAATTCGGCAGCCCCTTTTCAATTAAAGGAGTTTCTTTGTAGTCATTTGATGTCGGGTAAGTTTACTCAATTGTCTGTCGCTACTGGTTATTGGGATTTACCCGCTGTAATCGAATTATTGCCTGCAATGGAAGCATTTCTAAATAACAATTTATTTTCTGAAATAAGATTCCTAATTGGGGAAGAACCCAAAATTCGTTCCTATCAGCTCGATACGGCTTTCCCCGAAAAATATTTGAAAGCCGACTTGTCAGAACTTCCCTTTAAACCTGAATTCAAAGAAGCTGTTAACTTTATTACAAAGTACATTCAAACCGGTCGTATCAAGGTAAAACTTTACAAAAAAAGTTTTCTTCACGCTAAATGTTATATACTCGGCTCGGAAGCTGAAAACTCAATTGGCATTATAGGAAGCTCCAATTTTACTCGAAGCGGCTTATTAGGTAATACGGAACTTAACGATGTTGAATATGATCACCGAATAGTTAATTATCTACCTAAGAGCGACGGGCAAGACCCGAGCCATCGCAGCTGGTTTGAAAAATTATGGAATGACGAAGACAGTATTGATTGGACTGAACAATTCAAGATAGAGATTCTTGGCTTAAGCAAGTTTGGTAGTTTGAGTTATTCACCATACGAGTTGTATATAAAAATTCTTTATGAGATTTACGGCGATGATATAGAGATCGAAGAAAAGCTAAGATCGGAAGAATTTTTTGAAACAAGAGTTGATTTAACATTATTCCAAGAAGAAAGTGTACGCAAAGTATTATCCCGCTTGTATAATCACAGAATAGGAATGTGTCTTTTAGCTGATAGTGTTGGTCTTGGTAAATCATTTATTGCAAAAAGAGTAATAGAAGACATTGGTTATTTCAAACGTCAAAACGTTGTAGTGATTACTCCCGCTTCATTGCGCGAAGATTGGCAAAACCATCTAAACGAAATTACTGTTAACGCTCCGGTTTACTCTATAACAGAGTTTGCTTTAGAAAATAATTTCGAGTCGATTAAAAGAGATTTACTTTTCAGAAAACTAAAATCTAAACGCAATAATGCTATTGATCTCTTGGTTATTGATGAAAGCCATAACTTAAAAACTCAAGCCAGCAAATCGTTTCGCAATCTTCTTGATTTATTAGTAGATAAAGAATTCTGCACTGAAGTACCCAAGGTACTAATGCTATCCGCTACGCCTGTTAATAATGGTATTAAGGATTTGGCAAACCAGATTCTTTTGGCTAAAGGTGGTGATGATAAATTCTTTTCTTCTTTCGGAATTGAAAGTATTTTCAACTTTTTCCGTTCTACCCAAAGTGAATTTCGCCGTTTGGGTTCTTCAGATGTGTTTTCCGAACTCTATCCGATTCTTAATCGGATAATGGTTAAAAGAACTAGACACCAAGTAAAGAAAGATTTTCCCGATGCTACTTTAGAAGGCAAAAAGATAATCTTTCCTGAAGAAGATCTAATAAACGTCCCTTATGAACTTGATAGCAAGAAACTCCGTAAAGTAATAAGCGATAAATTAAATTCTTTAGAAAAAACCAATCCTAAACTCTTCAAGTTTTTTACGGTAGAAATGACAGACCAAGACGAAGAGAAAGAAGACATTGTCGGCTTGCAAGAATTTTTCCGTATAAAAGAAGAAACAGTTAAAAAACATCAAACCGAGTATGAATCAATTTTCCATTTCATTGACCGGGCTATAAAAGGTCTCAAACTTGTTCCTTACAGCTATCTTACTGAAAAAATCCATAAAACCGTTTATGAAGATTCGCAAGCCAAGTCACGTAAGAATTTAACCGGAGTAATGAAAGTTACTCTCTTCAAATCTTTTGATTCTTCTATTTTTACTTTTTCTAAAAGAGTTTCCCGTTACAAAACATATCTCGAACAATTTGAAAGACTATTTTTTGAAGATAAAATTTTGGTGAAGCCTTCTATTATTCAGAAAGCTATAACTGCTCTTGATGATGAACCGGATGAAGATATCATCGATTTAATAAATGATGAAATCTCAAAATTTAAGGAGAGAGGAGAACAAAGAAGTAAATCCGATAAAGATTACAAAAAAGAGAATGCATATCTGCCTGTAAACTTAGAGGAGTATAATGTTGATAACATTAAACGATTTATTCAGCAAGACAAAGAAATAATCCGCCTCATAAACAGTGTAATATCTTCTGTTGATGTTGATACAAAACTCCAAAAGCTCAAGCAGTTACTTAAAGATCTCAAAGGGCAAAAAGTTCTAATATTTTCCTACTTTGCCACCACAATTGATTACTTAAAAGATTCCTTAGATTCAGATTTCTTATCTGAAGTTCAGCTTGATAAATCAGAAATTGCCTTTCTCAAAAGCAAATCCGGTAAGTATAAAAGCGAATATGTAAAAAGATTTGCTCCAATTGCACAGAATCAAGAGATTAACAATGGCCTGGTTAACGGCAAAAAAGAATTAAAAGTTCTTTGCTCCACCGATGTTCTTAGCGAAGGTCAAAATCTTCAAGATTGCGGAATTATTATTAATTATGACTTGCACTGGAATCCCGTCAAAATGGTTCAGCGTAATGGTCGTATAAATCGCCTTGGCTCTGTTTTCGAAACCGTAAATGTTTATAACTTTAGACCGGAAGATCAGCTCGATAAATTTTTACGCCTAATGCGAAAACTTCAAGAGAAGATTCAAGTAATTGGCGCAAGCGTAGGTTTAGACAGCAGTGTTCTTGGTGAAGATATAACCCCTAAGCAGTTTGGTTTGATTGAGAATATTTATAGTGAAGATAAGACAAAGCAGAAAGAGGCAATACAAGAACTTGAACGTGAAAATGATCTTGCATTCGATGAAATATTTGAAAATGATTTACGTGAGTTTATGCGCAAAGCCTCGGATGATGAAAAAGAAAGAATTAGAACTCTAAACCTCGATAAGTGGTGCAAAATTAATTCACTCACAAACACGCAAAAGCTACTGATTTACAACATCGCTAAAGGGGAGTTTCGCTTTATTAGAAATGACTCAAATAAAATTGCAGAAGAAAAAAACCATCTTAGAGCTTTGAACACAATCCGTAGTTTCAATACCGAACGTCAAACCCTGCAATTAACCGATTCATCAATAACTGAGGTTAAGGAATTAGCTAAAAAATATTTTGATGCGGAAAAAGCTTATCAAACGACTATGGATTTTGAGGATTTAACAGATTTTCAAGGTGTTAAAAAATCCGGCGGTGCTGTTTCTCTTGCAAGGTATAAAGAAGAACTGTTACAGTTGTTAAATGATAATCAAGATAGATATTCCGTTGATAATATTAACCGTATGCGGTTGATTCTTACTAGACAAAATTATCTTCCTTTTGAAAATAGATTACGTAGTTTTCTTAGAAGAAATGATCAAAAAATTACAATTGATTTTCTCGATAATCTCGCTATTATCAGTAACAATTTATTAAAAGATAATCAACCATCGGAAGTTCCCGAACCTGTTTTCTGGTATGGTTTCTATGGTTTATAGTAGAATTAATGGCTTTTGCCATACCCCATCTCCCCTTGACTATGAAAAACCATAGTCAAACATAACGAGTTTTCTTTGACTATGCGGATTATTTAGTTAAATTTGAGAAGAAAAATTTTTGTTACTTATGAACATCAAAGACTTTAAAGCCGGCAATTTTATTCAGCAATATCAATACAAAAGCTTTTCGCCTTCGAAAATAAACGAAGAATGGATTGTCAGCGACCCGGCTTTACAAAAACTGCTGGAAGAAGCAAATATTCGTCTTGGTGAATTAAATGCTTTCTCGATTATTGTACCCGATGTTGATCTCTTTATTAGGATGCATATTGTTAAAGAAGCAACTACTTCAAGCCGGATCGAAGGTACACAAACTCATATCGAAGAAGCCGTGCTTAAAGAAAAGGATGTTGACCCCGAAAAGCACGAAGACTGGCTCGAAGTGCAGAATTACATAGCAGCAATGAACTCAGCTATTGATCAGCTTGTTAATCTTCCGGTATCGTCAAGGTTAATAAAACTTGCTCACAAAATTCTGCTCGAAAACGCCAGAGGCAAGGATAAACTGCCCGGTGAATACCGGCAAAGCCAGAATTGGATAGGCGGAGCCACTCTTAAAGATGCCGTCTTCATTCCACCTCATCATTCTGAACTTCCTGAATTGTTAGGCGACCTTGAAAATTTTATTAATAATGATTCCATAAACGTCCCGCATATTATTAAAATTGCTATCGCTCATTACCAGTTTGAAACCATTCACCCGTTCCTTGATGGTAATGGCAGAGTAGGCAGATTGCTGATTACTCTTTACCTTGTTGCAAACAAATTGTTAAATAAACCCACGCTTTATTTATCAAGCTTTTTCGAGAAGAACCGACAGCTTTATTATGATAACTTGAACAATGTAAGAACCAGTGATAATCTCACTCAGTGGATTAAGTTTTTCATTGCAGCGGTAATAGAAACCGCCAACAACGGTATAGAAACTTTTCAAGGAATTCTTGCTCTTCGCAGAGAAATTGAAGAAAAGAAAATTATTACGCTTGGGAAAAAAGTTCCGCTCGCAAAATCAGCAATTAATTATCTCTATAAATATCCGGTTATTACAGCTAATTATTTTGTAGAGGAATTAAAGGTTTCCAAACAGACGGCTAATTCTTTAATTAAAGATTTTATTAAACTTGGTATCCTTAAAGAATTAACAGGCCAAAAAAGAAACCGGCTTTACCTTTTTAATGATTATTTTAATTTATTTACTAAATAATTTTCTATGTCAAACATACGTTCATTAGTTGAAAATAAATCAAAGCTCGATTACAAAGAATTAACTCTTTCTTTAGTTCAAGAGTTTGGAATAAAAGATAAAGTTGAATGGGATAGCGTTATCCCCGCACAAGTACAAAAAGAACTTTTCGGCGGCGAGACACTCCGCTTATTCAAAGACCACGAAACCTTTGCAAATCAAAAAGATATTCGCGCTATTCACCGCTCGAAAGGTGAAACCTCTCAACTACTGATTTTATCTGCGATTCTTAATGACGAAAAACTTTCCAAACAGACGATTGAACGTATTACGAAAAAGTTTGTCGGCGGGCAAGCTGCAGAACGTTATGTTGTTTGGTTTCTCGGTAATCCTCAGCAAACTGTTTATAAAGTTGTCCTTTCCGGTAAAGAAGGGAAAAAAGTTGTATTAAAAACATTACCTTTTGCTGTTGATCAGCCTTACTACAAAACTTATGATTTCATCCTTAACGAAGTCAGCAGCAAAGTAAACAAGTTTTTTGTTGAACCCAACGAACTTTGGAAATCTCTCTGGAAAGCTTTCGATATTTCTGTCGTCAATAAAAAATTCTATCTCGATATAAAATCAGCTTTCGATTCATTAGTAAACGATGATCTTTTCAAAGGCTCAATTAGAATTGAAGAAGCTCGTAAACAATTTGCTGTTAGACTAATAGGTAGAATTATTTTCAGTTGGTTCTTAAAAAAGAAAGGGATCATTTCCAACGACGTCCTCTCTTTAAATGCAGTACGCAAATATGATAATTATTACCTCGAATTGTTGGAAAAACTTTTCTTCGGCGTTTTTAATACTCCGCAGAATGAACGAAGCAAAATCCCCGAACTTGTTAAAGAATATCCCTTCTTAAATGGTGGTCTCTTTGAAGTTCAAATTGGAGATTATGGCGACTATCAAGGAAAAGTTTTTATTGATAATGATTGGTTCTTTGGTCTATTCAGCAACACTCTCGAAAAATACAACTTTACAATTGACGAAAACACTTCCTCAAATTCCGAAATCGCAATTGACCCGGAAATGCTCGGCAGAATTTTTGAGAACTTATTAGCGGAACAAAATCCCGAAACTAAAGAATCAGCGCGCAAATCAACCGGTTCTTACTACACTCCCCGCGAAATTGTTGACTATATGGTAGAACAAAGCATTATAGAATATCTCAAATCCAATTTTTCTCCCCCTTCTCAAGGGGGAGAACACAAGAGGGGGTTTGAGGCAACAATCGAAGACTTTGTCCACACCGAAGAACTCCCCGAAGAACTAAAACCATACTCAAACGAAATTCTTGACAAACTCAACTCCGTAAAAATTTTAGACCCCGCTTGCGGTTCCGGAGCTTTTCCCATCGGTATGCTTCAAAAACTCGTAGCCCTGAAACAATCAATATTGTCATTTCGATCCCGCCTTGGCGGGAGAGAAATCTTAAAGCCCAAATCAGAGGAAAAGGAAATTTATTCACTCAAACTCCAGACCATACTTAATTCAATTTACGGCTGTGATATCCAGCCGATGGCTGTAGAACTCTCCCGCTTGCGCTGCTGGCTAAGTCTAATTATTGACGAACCAGTTGATAAGAAGAAACCAAATTGGGGAATTGAACCTTTACCGCATCTCGATTTTAAATTTGTATGTGGAAACTCTCTAATCGGTCTTTCACAGTACTCTACCGGTGATATGTTCGACAAGAATTACGAACGAAAACAAGAATTGAAAAATCAGCTAAAAGAAATACGCGAGAAATATTTTTCTGTTCGTACGAAAGAAGAAAAAATTGAATTGCAGCAACTCGACAATGTAGCATTTAATGACTTGCTTACTCTTATTCGAAAAGAGCCTGATTTCGCCACTACCGCGAAACTGCTTCTTACCTTTAAACCTTATGAAATAATAAATCAAGCTGATTTTTTTGACCCTGATTGGATGTTTGGCATCAAGGACTTTGATATATGTATAGGCAATCCTCCCTATATTCGTCAAGAAGCACTGAAACCGATTAAAACGCTATTACAATCTCAAAACTATTCAGTTTATAATTCCACTTCGGATATTTACACTTATTTTTATGAACGAGGTTATCAATTATTAAAACAGAACGGCACCCTTTGTTACATTACAAGTAATAAATGGTTACGCGCAAAATACGGCGAAAAGCTCCGTAAACTATTAAAAGAAAGAACCACTATTAAATATCTCATAGATTTCGGCGGTTATAAAGTTTTTGAAAGCGCCACAGTTGATACAAATATTCTGATATTTAAAAAACAAACAACCCAGTCAAATTCTTTTTTTGCCGTAAATGTTTCAAGAGAATTAAGCGACAATAATTTTATTGAATACCTTAATCAAAATATTATTACTATTGATCAGTCTAAACTAAATCAAACATCTTTTACTTTAAGCAATAATTCAGAGTTAAACCTAAAAACAAAAATCGAAAAAGCCGGTTTGCCTTTAACTAAGCACGGCGCGAGCATTTATCGTGGAATTATAACTGGTTTTAACAAAGCATTTATTATAGATACGGAGACGAGAAATCAGTTGGTTAATGATGACCCGAATGTTCAAGAATTTATAAAGCCAATTTTACGAGGTCGCGATATTTCTCGTTATCACTACAACTGGGCTGGTTTGTGGTTAATAAAAATTGAATCCGGCTTTACTAATGCAAACAAGAAGAAAGATGAATCCGCCGAGGAATTCTTTAAAAGAAAATTTCCTTCCTTACATAAGTACTTTAATAATTTACTCGCTCAAATTGAAAAAGGTGAAATAAAATTCAAAGGCAAGGGGTTATTAAATCGCGATGATCAAGGGGATTATTGGTGGGAGTTAAGAGATTGTGCTTATTACAATGAATTTGAAAAACCTAAAATAATTTATCCCGATATAGACTCTCAGCTAACTTTTGTCCCCGACGAGAATAATTATTTTACAAATAATACTGGCTACTTTATTAGGTCACATAATTACATCTATCTTTCAGCAATATTAAATTCTTCACTTATTAATTGGTATTACAGCAACATTTCCTCACAACTGAGCGACAAAGCAATTCGTCACTTTTCTGTATTTATAGAAAAAATTCCCGTAATTATTCCAACCGAAGAAACACAAAAACCATTTATTGCACTTGTTAATCAAATATTGGGTAATAAACGACTAAATCCTCAAGCCGACACAAAGCAATTAGAAGATAAGATAGATTTGATGGTGTACAAACTCTATAACTTAACCTATGAAGAAATTAAAATAATAGACCCTGAGATAGAAAAGATTATTTCAAAAGAAGAATATGAAAGATTTGATATCACCAACAAAGCTTAAGAACGCTTTATAGTTATTACGAACAATATAATTAATTTATGTGGGATTTTATCACTTGTAATATTTCTACAATTAACGGAATAATCCTATTTCTTACATTACTCGTGATTATTTGGTACACTTGGGAAACACGTAAAACCAGATTATCAAATGAGAAAAATATTTCACTGTTGGAAGCACAAAACCACCGCACAATTGAGCAAGAAAATAAAAAGAATAAACTTACTCACTCTTATATTCTTTCTCAGTTGGAAACTTTACAGATAGCAACGCAAAAGCAAGCAGAAAAAGTTAATGAGTATATAGAGCAATTAAAACAAGAAAAAACAATTAATCTTGATTTTACTTTTGTAGTTGGGTTTAATACTAAAAGTATAAGAATAATCCCCCCGCCCGAAATTTTTGATTTATATGTTTTGAGCGCAGAAGAAAATAATACAGCCCATTTAGAAGACTTTAACACATTGTTAAAACAACTTGATCTTATTGACGGACTTGCAGATTCTTTTGTAAGTTCATTCGAATATTCACAAAAACATTTCAGCATATATGAAGATAAATGGAATGAAAATATTGAAGTTATTCGTGACCTTCACGATAAATGGATAACTGCTCTTACTAGCCAAGATAAAGACCCTCGCGATGATCCTTTCTTAAAAGAATTTATCGAAATTTATCACCGTAATGCGCAGATAGAAAACTATAGAGATATGTATATATCGGAAAGATCTCTTATAAACCCTACATTAGAAAAAGCTCGAACTTTACAGCCAAATTTATACGGCGAATTACTACTTACTCCTTTGCTTAAATGTTTAGACGCAATTAATAACCACAGAAATCTTAGGCAAGTAAAAATCCAAGAATATGAAATCTATAAAAGTCAACTTAATAATATTTCCAAGAGCTTATCGACCATTAAAAGCAATCTAAGCACATTTCAAATATCGACGGTAAATAAGTGGGAAACGAAGAGAGTATGAAAAAATCACAACAAGAAATTCTAAAAGAACTTTTTCCATATATATTTAACGATAACACCCAATCGGTTAGACTAAGAAAATTAGATAGCAATAAGATAGCACAACAGAAAAATTTGATTTTAATTAAGATATAATCAATATGATTTTGTAAATTTCGTATATGAAAGCGGAACTTGAAATAAATAGTAAACTTCTAATTTGGGCAGTTGAACGCGCCGGCTCTGATATTGACGAGTTTTCCCGGAAAGTTCCGGCATTTTCCAACTGGATATCCGACAAAAGGAAGCCGACTATCAAACAACTGAAAACTTTTGCTCAAAAAGTTCACGTTCCGTTTGGGTATCTTTTCCTTGAATCTCCGCCCGAAGAAAAAATTCCTATACCTTTCTTTCGCACAATTCAATCCGGGCAGTTAGCCGATAGAGTTAGTCTAAACGTTTATGATGCTATACTTTTATTGCAGCAAAGACAAAGATGGCTCACTGACTATCTAAAAGAAAACGATTACGATGAGCTTGAATTTGTTGGTAAATATAGCAGCATAAACAACATTAACCAGAACGCTGAATTAATAAAAGAAATTTCTGAAGATATAAAGAAAACTCTTGGTCTTAAAAACAAATGGGCTAATGAATTTCCATCTTGGGAGAAAGCAAAGGACTTTTTAACACAAAAGATTGAAAACGCCGGCATTGTTACAACCTTCAGCAGCATAGTCGGTAATAATACACATCGCAGCATCAAAGTTGAGGAATGCCGTGGCTTTGTTCTTGTTGATAAATATGCTCCATTCTTATTCATAAATTCTGCAGATAGCAAGTCCGCCCAAATGTTCACACTTGCCCACGAATTGGCTCATATCTGGCTTGGTAAAAGCGCTGGTTTTGATTTTCGTCAGTTACAGCCTGCCGATAACCCCTCTGAAATTCTGTGCGATAAAATTGCCGCTGAGTTTTTAGTTCCGCAGAATGAAATCATCGATGTTTTAAGAAGTGAGTCTGAGATAGAAAAGATTGCAAGATATTTTAAAGTCAGTCAAATAGTTATCGCAAGAAGATTACTTGACCTTGGAAAATTAAGCCGAGCTGAGTTTTTTGAATTTTATGATGATTATATCAAACGCGATGTTCAAAAAAAAGAAGACAAGGAAGGTGGTGGAGATTTTTACAAAACACAACGCAAAAGGCTAAGCGTCCGGTTTTTAAGCTTTGTAAATCAAGCTGTTTTAGAAAATAAATTATTAATAAGAGACGCCTACCAGCTTACTGATTTGAAAGGCAATACTTATCATAAATTTATGAGGGAACATCTTTATTAATGTCGGTTTTCATTGTCGATACAAATTTCTTTATTCAATCTCATAGGGTAACCTACCCTTTAGATGTAGCAGTAGGGTTTTGGAACACCGTAATAAAAATCGCAAATGAGAACAAAATAGTCAGCATTGATAAAGTAAAAAATGAAATTTATAATAACGACGATGAATTAACCACTTGGATTGATGATAATCTTCCGCCAGAGTTCTTTAAACCTACTGATACTCAAGATGTTTTATCAAACTACTCACGAATTGTAAATTGGGCAAACTCAAAGATCACTTTTTATTTACCCAGAGCCATCAATGAATTTCTTGATTTCGAAAATGCTGATGCTTGGCTGGCAGCCTATGCTCTTTCATTGGATAAAGAATGCTGCATAACAACCCAAGAAAAAAGCGAGCCCAACCGTAAATCAAAAATAAAAATCCCGGAAGTTTGTGATGCTTTTGATATTCATTATAAAAATATAATAGAAATGTTCAGAGAGTTAGGAGAGAGGTTTTAAAACTATCCAGCATATTTTATATCCATAAAAATAGGGTGGATTATTGAAGAAAAAATCACAACAAGAAATTTTAAAAGAACTTTTTTCATATATTTTTAACGATAACACCCCATCGGATAAACTCAGAAAAATGGATACCGATAGGAGAGCGCACATAACAAAAAAATTGGAAATAAATTTCCCGGATAAACTTAAATCCGCATCACGTACTTACACGAACAACCTTGCAACAATAACTCTTGTGCAGCGGTTTATTTCCGATCAATTAAAAATAGATGACCAGCCGTTCCTTAATTTTGTTGATAGAATTCAATCAATATATATGAGTCTAAAAGAATCAGATGATATAGATGTTCCCGTTGAAGACCCGAAACATTTTAATACAATTACTGATGAGATTTTGGCTGTTTATAAATTGCCCTCTTCCGTTTTCTTTGATTCGATGAAAGCAACGGTTATGTATATCTTTGAAATCTGTGATATTGGGAAAGCTCCCGATGAACCGAATCTAAAGAAGCCTAAACCGTTATCATCAGCGCCTCTTTTTGATGGCTTGGAGTAGTTATAGATGCTTATTCCCTCTAAATACGAAGACATAAATTCGAACTTACTGGTTCTAGGTTCGTTTGTTATAAAAGCGCTTAAAAAACATCCCTACAACATAGAAGACTTGTTCCAGCGACTTAAAAAAATTCATTCAATTAACTTGGAACAGTATTTTAATGTAATTACTTTTCTTTGTCTTGCTGATATTGTTGTGTTAAACTCTTATCAAATTTCTCTTAACATAAGCGGGGAGAAAGATGTTTCTAAATAAAATTTATTCCGAACCGGCAGTTTTTGAACCTGTTGAATTCAAAAGGGGAATAAATTATATCTTCGGTAAAAAGGAAGTCAGCACACAAGAAGAAGTAAAAAATTCATTAAACGGTATAGGCAAATCCACGTTGCTTGATTTGATTGATTTCGCTCTGCTTGCAAATTACAACAAACGAGATAGTAAACGGCTATATGCAGCTTATCAAAAGGGCATACTAAAAGGTGTTTCAATCATCCTCGATTTTGAGGTTGATAAGACTGACTATTCAATTAAGAGAGCATTTGACAAACCATCTACAATTTTTCTATCAGTAAATGACAGCGCATACGAAGAATTCACATTCAACAATATTAAACCTCACCTTTGCGATATTATTTTTAAAAGAAAATACACCGGACATTATTCAAATAAATGGTTAAGAAGACTTTTGCCTTTCTACATTAAAGTACAAACACCGGAGAAAGAACCTTTCCTTAATCCTATTAAATATATACGTGATGCCAAAGAAATTGAACTGAACAATTATCATTTCTTCCTTTTGGATATCGACAACAAAATTTCTTACAGAAATCTGCAAGTCCAGACAGACCTTAAGAAATTGGAAACCACAACAAAAGAAGCAAAGAGAATAATCACGGAAACTTACGGCTCTCTTAAAATGCCTGAAATAGACAGTAAGTTAAGAAAGTATAAAATTGATATCGAGAAACTGGAAGAATCAATAAAGCTTTTTGAGCTAAGCGAAAAATACAAAATCGATCAGAATAAACTGAACAAACTAACCGAAGAAATAAAAGAATTGATGTTTCAAAACAGCAGCGATGAATTAAAAATCAAAAGTTATCAAGACAGCCTAAAAATTGATATAAACGTAAAACCAAATAGTATTCGAAAATTATACGCTGAGTTCAACCAGCTTTTAGCAGATAATATTAACAAATCTTTGGAAGACGCTATTAACTTCCGCAACAATTTAGTTCAATCCCGCCGTGAATTTATTCAAGATGAAATAGATTCCCTACACGCTAATATTAAAGAAAGATCAATTACGATCGACCAAAAAACTAAGGAGAGAGCCGATATTTTTAAAGTGCTAAAAGCCAAAAAAGCAATTACTGATTTAACAGAAGCACATTTCACATTAAATAAAATTAAAGATGAAGCAGCAGAACTTAAGTCGAAAGTACAGATTCTGAAGGACTTAAATAAAGAAAGAGTCCAGATAAATCAACAGATTAATAAGATTGAAGAAGAGATTCTGGAATTCGAGGAAGAAATTGCGGATAAAGAATTAGAATTTTCAAAAGTTTTTTCAGATATATATAATGCTCTCTATCCTGAAATTGATGATATATCGGTTTTCGACATAACCACAAATCTAAATACTGATGCAAAAATTCAGTTCACTATTTTACCCAATAACGAAATGTTATCCAAAGGTCGCAATCAAGGCAGAACTTTAATTTATGATTTAGCGGTTCTTTTCAATTCGATAGAAGAAAAACTGAAAGCCCCACGTTTCTTAATCCACGATGGTATTTTAGACGGAATGGATAAAACACACTTTATAGAACTTGTAAAATACCTTGAAGAAAAAAGTCTGCAAAATTATGAATTCCAGTATATCCTTACATTAAACGAAGAAGGGGAATTAACAGATAATTTCGGCGATGCAGACGAGGTAAACCCTAAAAAAATTGAAAAAGAAGCTGTTCTTGTACTTACACCGAATAAATTGTTATTTGGTAAAAAGTTTTAATGTAATTATATATTTAATTTATCTTAAGATATACTATACTTAATTTGGTAAAATAAGTATTTTAATAAAAACATATGGTTGATCTTTACAAAATAAAGAAGGACAGCGAAGAACAATTTGACAAGGAGAAATTCTGGAAAGTAGCTGAAGCCATAGTTAAAATAACACTTAATATAATTGGAATTCCGCCAGATTTAATATTTTCATTAAAAGAAGCACGTAAAGAAGCATTTCTACAAGAAACGATCTCAATACTAAAAGCGAATATTGATGAATTGCAGTTTGAACAACTACAACAGACAGAAGATATTTCATCAATAAAGATTCAGTTAAATAAATTCATTGAACAACAGCAGCTAATAAAAAGTGAATTCTTAGCACTTATAAAAAAACAATTTAGCTTTCCTCAAACGTTATCACCTCTTCAAACCTATTTTTCTCAACTTCCATCAAAAGACCCTCACAAATTTTTATTCGACAATGATCTAATTTACTTTCCGGAAACAGAAGTCAACATTATCAATCAAATTGAAAATCAGTTCTTAGAAAATAAAAATAAGTATGCTCTTATATCTGGAATACCTGAAACCGGTAAATCAATACTTGGTTATAAAATTGGCTTTAACCTTATTGAAAAAGGTTATTCAGTTTTCTATATCAGATTTGATAGTTTGCCCGATAAAAATCTTCTTTGGCAAGATTTGTTATTTCTAAATACAACCGGTAAATCTCTAATTATCGCAGACAACTCTCACATATCATTAAACGATGCAGCTTATATAATCCAGAATTATGATAAGATACAAAATCTTAATTTTTTATTCTTATCAAGACCAACCGATAAATATGAACAGCAGCTGAGTGAATATGATAATGTATCATTCAAAGATTATTTTGATTCTACTTATTACAACATCTCACTAGAATCATTTACTGAAAAGGCTGCCGGTATAATACATAAGTATAAAAAATGGTATGAAAATAAATACAATGAATCACTTGTTATAGGTAATGAAAAATTTGTTATAAACAATTCGCAAAGAAATTTATTAACTCTATACTATAACTTATTGTATTGGAAGCCTTCTACTCGGTTAGACAAGCACATTGATAAAGAGCAAATTTTCCGTGACTTATTTGATGAATATCTTAAGGGTAAAAATCTAGAAAAACTTCTTTTGATTGCATCTTTATATAAATATGAAATTTACTATGAGGCAAAAGATAACGAAACAGAAGAATTAAACAACTTGGTCAATGATGGGATTCTTAGAAATCACCCTTTCTCACCATATTATTATTTATATCATTCATCATTCGCGAAACTTCTATTAAATACATTTACAATTCATACATCATTCAAAAGATACAACGATTTGGAGTACTTCTGTCTATTAAAACTCCAAGATTATATTCTTTCCTTCGATGATTATCCGTTAAATCTAGGTGAACTTTTTCATAACCTAGTAAATAACCACGGTCAAAGCATTGCTGTTAAATTGCTTAGAAACGAAAACATTTATAAGAAGTTTATTAATTACTATCTAAATAACGGTCAATATCTGAAATTATTGTTCATCCTTTACCGCATAGGCAAAAAAAATAAAAAGTTGGTTAAAACAATTTTTAATAAACTTCCTGCAAAAAAATGGGCAGAGGATTTCCGTAATTTCTCAATAGCTGGAATATCTGTTGGGTTATTGAAGTTGAACAATACAGCCCCGGAAAAAGCTTCGGAAGTTTTATCAGAATTTAACATTAAAGAGCTAATTGAGTTTTCCTTCGGCACAAAATTTAATCTTCTCGCTAATTCTTTAAGGGAATTAGACTTATTATCCGGCCAGAGGAAAATCGGCTATAAAATATACCAAGCTCTTTCAATGGATCAAATATTGACTAAGATATATGATTCTTCACTTTCACATATCGGTAAAGGTTTAAGCGAACTCTACAGAGTTGACAAACAGAAAACAAAATCTATTGTAAATCAACTTAACATAGAAAAATTACAGCACAATTTTAAAGACTACAATATTAAATACATCAGCAAAATGTTGAATGAATTATCTGAATTAGATCAAAATGTTGCTATTTCGTTATTCCATTCACTTGATAACAATAAATTAATAGAAAATCTAAAGCTCTTGGAAGTAGAAGGTATCGGAAGATCATTAAAAGAGTTTAATAAAATCGATTCTGACAAGGCGAGAGAATTATTTCTCCAATTAGAAGATCAGTTTCTTTTAGAGTTGCTGAACAGATCATCTTTAGAGCAGATTTCACAAAGTTTAAGTGAACTGAACGCTGTGGACAAAGAAAAAACAAAATATCTCTTTCAGTCTCTGGATAATCAAACTCTACTAAACAAATTACATAACAAGAATCTCACATTTCAAAAAATTGGTATAGTAGTTCATAATTTCAAAAAGTATGACGATGATTTCTCAAGAATCCGCTACCTTCTTTCGAAAGCGGATAGAAAAAATATTGTTAAAAAGGCTTCTGCTGTAGATTTTAATAACTTCTGTATTTCCATTGCGTCCCTAAAAAGTTTCGATAATGAATTAGCAATAGCAATTTGGAAAAGTATTGACAAAGCGAAACTACTACTCAAAGCTCAATCAGAACATCTTAAAAATATCGGCGGGGCATTAAATAAACTCAAAAATTTTGATAAAATTTCAGCATACCATTTCGCGGAACAAATCAATTGGGAAAATGTTATTGATCGAAGTAAAAATATTACATTTACACAATTGGCTAATTCTTTAACTAATCTAAAAAGTTTTAATAAAACCCTTGCAAGAAAAATATATAATCTATTCGAAATTAATTGGCTTGTTCGTAAAGCTAAAAATTCCCAAACATCTTTAATAAAAGACTCTCTCAGAAAACTACGCACAATAGACGAAAAAAAATCTAGAGAAATTTTTGAGCTACTTGATATCAAGTAATAACTTTATTTTACGGTTTTTCATACTATCCTATCTGTCCTTTACGTTCTTTAGTTATACAGCCATGCTATACAAATTTTGTTATATTTCCAATACACGATAATCTTATATATGCCCGAACAATACAACATAGAATTTGAAAAAGCTCCGAAAGTATTTATATCATATAGCTGGTCATCAAAAGAACACGTTCAATGGGTATTAGAACTTGCTATTAATCTTGTTGAAAATGGTATAGATATTATTATAGACAAATGGGATTTGCCGGAAGGTGAAGACAAATACAAATTTATGGAGAGAATTGTTAATGATAAAAGTGTTAATAAAGTATTAATTATTTCTGATAAACTATATGCTGATAAATCAAACAAAAGAGAAGGTGGTGTTGGAACTGAAACTCAGATTATTTCAACTGAACTTTATGAACAATTTAGTGAAGGAGATCAAAAGAGTCGTTTCGTTGCTTTAGTTTGTGAAAAAGACGAAAAGGGAAAACCCTATTTACCAACCTATTACAAAAATAGAATCTATATTGATTTTAGCGATGATGAATTAAAAAGCACTAACTTCGAACAATTGGTTAGATGGATTTTTGATAAACCACTTCATAAAAAACCCGAAATTGGAAAACCACCGCATTATATCCTTGAAAATGATAGCGTTTCTTTAGGCACACAAGGGAAACTAAAAATCTTATTTGATTCATTCAGATACAATCCATCCAGTAGTAAAGGAGCTCTTATTGATTATCTGGATACTTTTTGTGAGAATCTAGATCGTTTTAAGCTTGTAGTTGAAAACGATGAGGACTTTTATGAAACTGTTGTAAATAGTATAAGACAATTAATTCCATTCAGAGATGAATTCGTTGAGGTTGTAATAAACTCAATAAAATATCTTCAAGACGAAGAATTATCTGAAATATTTCATACTTTCTTTGAAGAGTTATTAAAATATAAACTGCGTCCAAAATTTTCTCAAAATTTTAGTACGATGGAAAAGGATAATTATCGGTACATAATATTCGAACTATTCATTTATTTCAATGCGGTTCTTCTTAAGTATAATAGATTTGATCTTTTTAATGAAACACTTTCTAACTATTATTACCTTAGTAATACAGATGATGCTGAAACCGGTTTATATCCTTATACGATTTTCAATTCTTCAATAGAATCCTTTTACTCTGCTTCTAAAAAGCTTGGTCGCGTAAGTTATACTGCAGATCAAATTGTTGCGAATGCAAAGAACAGAAAGATTAGTCTTGCGCAATTAATGCAAACCGAGTTTATATTTTTTTTAAGATCTGAATTAATACTTGTGCCAAAATATTTTCGCTGGAATCCATTAACTGGAGTATTCATTGCAAGCAGACAACCAAAATTTGAACTCTTCCTCAGATCTGAATCAAAATCCTTTTTCGAAAAGTTTAAAGTTTGTCTAGGTATTAAATCATTAGAAGATTTGAAAAACTTAGCAAGCGAATATCATAATAGGAAAAGAGATTATCCCTCATATTTTGTTGATACTCTTTTCCCTCCTACATTTATGAATTTAGATAACTTATGCACAAGAGAATAAAAATGCCTGAACAACACAACATAGAATTCAAAACAAACTGGCACGATGATTACCTAAAAACAATCTGGACCTTTGCTAATTCTCAAGGTGGGCCTTTTTTCTTTAGGGCAAATATCGAAAAAATTATCACATCCTCGAATAATAATCTCATCGTCAGCATTGACAGACAAAAGAGTAATTTCGCAACCGATCACTTAGACTACGCTGAATGGATGATAGGTGCTGACTTCCCCGAAGACACAAAAAACCTTTTACGTCGACTAGTTAATAAATCATAAGTTAAAAATTATGGAATCTCTTTGGTCACTCAACCTTTTTCAATTGGCTTTTCAATTTGCTGCTGATGCTCATAAAGATCAGAAAGTCCCGGAATCAGATTTACCTTTTATAACTTTTATTTCTAAGGTTTCCGCTGAAGTTCTATCTGCACTTTCTGTACAATCTTTTAAGTATCCTAATTTAGCAATGCAATGTGCATTACTTCATGCTGTATTAGCAAATACTTCCACCAAACCAGAAGAAATCAAATACAATTTTGGTGAAGATGTTCTTGATGGTGTGGAGGCACTTACGCCCAATATTTCCATAACCGATAATGAAGCTCGTCTTGAGGACAACTTAAAAAGAGTGTTTCACCAACCGCCGGAAATCTCGCTCGTCAAAATGGCAGAAAGAATAGTCAGTCTTCAAATTCCTCACGATGACTGGTCTGTTAAAGCAAAACTTAACTATCAAGCAGAATCAGAAATGATTTATAATTATTTATGGCAAGCTAGTCCTTCTTTATCCGATAGACTACTCAATAAAACTTCCGAATTTTATCTTGGCTTAAATCTTTCAAAAGAAGAAGCTTTCGAAATTGCATCAAATCATGTTCCTTTCTTAGATGATCCTAAGGCTTATACTGACATCTCAGATATATTTGATCCCAAAGGGGCTAATTTTGGTTACTATCCACATCCAAATTGTTGGTATGTAAATTATTACGATTTTATAGAAGCTGAAAAAAATCCATGTAACTGTTTAGGCACGTTTCACCAGAAATATATATTTATATCTAAAATAGATGGTAAAATTCTTGCAAAAGGTGAAGTGTTTGGTGATTGATAGTTTTCGGTAACTATCGTTATATAATATTTATTGTAAGTACACTTTCTCTATTCATTTGTGAGGTTAGTTTGCGTCCTAAAATATTTGATTATCTTTTTAATGATGACCGGATGTTTGTCTTTGAAATTTCACAAGTCAAAGTCAGTTCCTTAACATCAAACGAAACTCCAAAAAAGAAATGGGCTGTGTCAACAATAAGAAATGTTCCTGGTTATCCTAATCATCGCATTGATAACTTTGATACATACGAAGAAGCAAAAGAGTTTTATCATAAAATCGTAGTTCAAACTCCGAGAGTAAGCCTTAAAGAAAAATCACCTAGTCCATTACCCACTGTTGAACAATATACCGTATGGCTAAAAGAGAATAAACTATATGATCCTGTTCTTAACCCAAAGACAAATGTAAATAAGAGGTAAATTCATGATTAACGAAGATTATATAACTGAATTAAATCAAACTATCGCGGCTTATTATGTGTTAGAAGATAATGATCTAATTGAACGTATAGACTATTTACTTCAGATTATAGAATATCAATTGTGGTCGATAAAATCGGATCTTCGTTTAATTGAAAATCCAAATAATCTATTCCGTTCTGATGAAATGCGTAATTACCGTAATATGTTTGGTCCAGATAATGCCTTTTCAAAATATCATCTTATGATTCCATTATTGATGTATCTTTTCATAAATCATAACTCTCTACACTCTGCTCTGGAAACCTCACTCTCATTTATGAAAGTAAATAAAGATATTTTACACCCTGGTGATTTTGCAAAAACTAAAACTGGGGCTCAGCGTTTTATTACAAATACTCGTTTCGCTTCCTTGGAACTAAGAAATTACGGTTTACTAAGGTCAGACAAAAAACATTTCTTTAAATTTTGGTCACTATCTCCTCTTGGTATCCTTGTTGCCGCTCAAATGTTTCTTGACTCTCATAAAGGTAATCTAAAAACGAATATCAGAAGTTTTGATTGGGATAAAGTAAGTGAATTCCCACCACTTGTTATTGGTTTCTATTCGGGAAAGGTATTAATAAAAGAAAACTTCAATGAGTTGTTAAAATTTATTTTTACCGAAGATGTCTTAATAAATCATTTTGCATTGTACCATGATAAATTTGTGAATTTTATAAACACTCTTCAAAAAGCTATTGATAAAACTAATCCTTCGAGTAAGGAAGAAAAAAACGAACTTAAAAGTTATATTAATACACTTAACTCCGACGAAGAATTTAGCAAATTCGCAGACTCAATAATTCTTCGCAAAGACATCGAAACAAACATGCAAGTAATCCGGTCTATCTTAAAGAGTATTTGATAAACTAGTATGTGTAATTATTTTTGAATAATGCTACTGACTTATTTTTATAACAATAAATAAGGATTTGAAATGATTAGTTTTTACTTAGATCCTTCTTCACCTCAAGACTACAAAACTCAATGGTTACTTTACCTAAAAGCGAATAACTATGACAAAAATATCACTAAACTTCTTGGCAAGGTAAATAAAATTAGTGATGTCCAAATAAATAATATCAACAACTCATTGGCTCTTTTTAATGAAGACCAAAAACAATCACTTGAAAAATCTATTAGAGTTATTGCTGGTAAACTAGATGAAGGGATTCGTTTAATTGGTGGTAAACTAGATCTTATTTCAGAAGAATTATCAGATATCAGCTATGAACTTAATTCAATTTACCTATTACTGGATTGGAAATTATCCTTAATTATTGAAGAGCAAAGACTTACAAATATTTTATTAGGTGACATAAAGCAGTTGCTTAGGATACCAGATAGTCAGAAAGAAAAACAATTTAATATTGAGCAAGGTGTCAAATTCTTAAAAAATGCATTTATTGATGAGCAATATTATCCTGATGCTCTTCGATATTTTGAAGAAGCTAATAAACCAAATGCAGACGACTATTTTGTTTTACATCGTTTGGCTTTAATATATATGTTTTCTGAAAGGTATTTGGATATCCCTAAAGCTAAGGAGCTATTCCTTCAATCTTACAAATATGGTCTTGCTGATATCAATAGTAATCAGTTTTCACATAGGCATATTTTTACAGCTAAGGCAAATAGTTCTGAGCACTTGCTTTTTAATACAAAGTTAGAAGTTTGTGAAAGCTTACTTTTTGCTGCAAAGTGTTGTTATATTAATTCAGAGTTCGATGAAGCTGTTGAATTTTGTGATAAAGGTATTGAAATCATGCCTGAATTTCTTGAAATGAAATTTATGAAAGCTAAGAATTTAATACGTCTTAATAAAACTAATGAAGCATCTAACTTGGTAAATGAAATACACGAAAACAATAGATATTATACCGCAAAAATGTCTTTTGATTATGACTTTATATCAAATGATAATATTTACGCACTTATATATATGAGTTACTATGTTGCTAGGGATAAAGCACTAGAAGAGTATAATGAATGTCAACAATTTCTTACACCAAATAGTATTGCCTATAAAGAACTAGAGGCTATTCAAAAATTAATCAAACACGATGATTATATCAGTTATCACAACGCTAGGCTGCTTTTATCAAATATTCGGAATCGGTCTTTTGATTCTTTTGATAGTATGTTGAATTTCTACCCCCAATTGCAATTTATATTGGATTATTTCAAAGTTTTCTTTGATGAGGTTGCACAATTAAACAACATGAAAATATCATCTCCTTACAGAAAACTAACAGAGGTTTTAGACCTTTTAAACAATTATACTCTTTGGGTATTTTCTGAATTTAATGAAAATGATTTGGATGTTTTATTCTCTAATTCTAATAAAAATACTAGCAAATTTATTAAACCAAAAGTGTTGGAATCTTCCTTAATTGTATTTTTACAAAGGGAGAAAGAGTTCGTTGAATCATTAGATGATTTAGAAAAAAAATTATCATCACTACATAGGAGTATTATTAGCAAGGAAATCACCCTTTTTGAAAAAGAGAACAATACCAATTTTCTTTCTTGTTTCAATATTGGTAAAATATCAGCTTTTTTCGGGGTATTTTTAATAATAGGTGCGATTGTAGGTTTAATCCCCGCTGTGATGGCTCGTTCTTATTTTATAGCAGTGTGGGGTAATATCATTTTGATATTTGGCATCATTGGTGCCTTTGTAGGTTTTTTTGAAGGTCGGGATGCCAAGTACAAATATATCTTAAAGAAACAACCTTATAAATCATTTTAGCTTAGTTTCCAACCTCTCACGTGGGGTCTCAGCTCACCTGCCCCGTGAAATACTATGTTGTTTATTGCATCCTGGTTCACATTTTAACGAGTACAAACATTGTCGTTATCTATTGCGTACTATTTCACGGGGACTACATGGGACAGCCAGTATTACATAATCCTACATTATGTGCAAGTCTTTGGGCAGTCCCAACGGAACATTTGTAGTTCTACCGAAGCACATAATGTTGGTTTATATAAACTCGGCACAACTAAACTAATCACCTCACCGTTCCGCTTCACTACAGCGGGTTAAAAAGCATCTGCCCGCTTCCGTTTCGCTCCTATGTGTTGTGGCGGGCGTGGTGACCGCTCATTCCGCAAGCGTTTCAAACTACAAAACACTTGCTCCACTTCACCTGCCGTGCCCTGCAAACATTCCTTTTCATTTTTATCTTGACACGTCCATTTGTTAGTGTTATATTTGTTAGTGTCAAAACATAAGGAAAGAAAAAATGACTACATATTCACCTAATCAATTTTCAGATTTATTTAATACCCCTTTTGGTCAAGAAATATGGACGTGCTTAAATGAACACGATAATATCATTCGTATGTTAACAGCTTCCGACCTGCAACGTCCTGCAGTTGAACCACTATCAGAAGTACTTTTAGACAGATTTGGGGAAAGGATTACAGATCACCGTACCAAGCAAATGATAGGTCATATGGTTCGTCAAATTATGGAAGCTAATAATTATCATCACGCATCAAATAATATCAAAATTAGATTTGGATCCGTTTTTAACAGAGCTTCTAAGTATTCAAGAAACAGATAATTTAGTTTCTGTTTCTAAACAATTTTCTTACTTGGACACTTTGGACGTAATTAATAATACTTTTCATTTGCAGTTTGTAATGATTGCAATTTGAGTCCAAAGTGTCCAATCTTTAATTCGCACATATTTTTGTCTCTAAGTCAAACAAAGGCAAAACAAACATAAACATTGATTGTTGTTTAAAACTCTCACAACTCATAATTTCTAAATGAGAAATTGAGTTGATAATGTTTAACTGTCATACAAATACATATCATGAAACAAAAATACTAACACTTTCCTTACATCATATTTGGGCACTAATTTCCTTGCTTTTATTTCTTTCTGGCACAATTCATTGTCAATACAAAATGTATTATCCATACGGTTACACAATTAAAGCAAAAGTAGCTCGCGTAATTGACGGTGATACTTTCGTTCTTTCAGATTCTCAACGTGTAAGGATGCTGGGGATAGACACTCCTGAATTAGCAAGAAATAGTAAACCGGCTGAATTATTCTCTGATTCTGCTAAGGTCCTTACCAAACAACTTATTGATGGAAAAATTATCAAACTCACTTTCGATGGTAAATCGTTCGATATTTTTGGTAGAGTATTAGCATACGTTTGGCTTACCAATAAAGTTGGTCAAGACTCAATCTTTGTGCAAGCAGAATTACTTAAAAAAGGTTATGCGCGGCTAAGTTATTATCCTAAGGGTAAAAGGTATTACGAAATATTCTACAACCTTCGCCGTACTGCAATGAAAAATAATCTCGGTATTTGGTCAAAGTAAATTATGCAGCTGGAAAAATTAAATATTGAGCATCTCTTAACCGATAACAAATTCAAAGAATTCTATTCTCTTGGATTAATAGATGAAATCGCCCTGCGTAACCTCCAAATCAAAAACGACTACAACCAACTTCGTAAATCTCATTCAATGATTGAATCCATTTCACAACTATCTCAAAAATATTTTCTCTCATTCGATTCCATCAACTCAATTCTATTTCGTGAAAGAAACAAGAAATCAGTCCTCGATCTTACCTTCTAAATAGTATCTGAATAGTATGTAAATAGTCTCTAAATAGTATAGAAACAAACTCTCCTGTACTCAATCCTACAGTTACTTTTTTTACCTATATCGGTAAAATTAATTAGCCTTACTAACAAAATAGGAGAAAATATAATGGCACGTTTAACTGGCAGTGTATTAGGAAACTTGAGAGGCAAACTTGGAAACCTCTCTGCAAGAACAGTAGAAGGTAAAACAATTCTTTCTGCAAGACCTTCATCTTTCAGCATTAGCCAAACCCCGGAATCAATCGAAGCTCGTAAGAAATTCGGCGTAACCGGGCATCTTTGCAAATTCATTATGGATTTACCGGATCTTGTAAGTATCTGGTCAAAAGAAAAACTTCCCGGAATGAGTGTCTTCAACACTCTATTCAAAAAGAATTATCCTTTTGTCGATGCAGACAAACCAACTGTTGACAATATCCTTACTCCCGGTGGTTTCAGTCTTCCGGTTCAAACAGCTGCAGTAGCTGCTGATAATGTTGCTTTGGAATTAAATGCACTCAATACTGCTGCAGTTATTTCTGCAGAGGAAGTTGATCTTTCAATCAATGCATTGATTGTTTACCACAATCCAACTAATCCGGAAGATGCTCCTTACAGCATCGTAAAACTTACTAAATCTGAGGCCGGTTTCGATTTTACAACTGCATACACCGGCGCAATAAGTTTAGATGTTGTTCAGCAAGCTCTTGCAGCAAAGTATCAAAATAGCATTCTTTATTTAGCTGTTGCTTCCAAAAATGCTGATGGGAAAGTAGTTCAATACTCAGCTACTTACTCTAGCCAGTCTTAACAGCTTAATCCTTCCAGCGGCTTCCCTTATTAGTAGGGAAGTCGTATTATTATCAAGTTAATCGAACCTTCGCCCTATTTCGTTCATTTCATAAATAATAAAGCATTTATTTCATTCGCTCAGCAAGGCTATCGGTTAATCATAACATTTGGCGTCCTAATGCGTAGCTCTTGCCACCGTAAAAAACACGGCGTCAACACCTACTAAATACCAATTTGATGTTTTGCTATCCGCAAAACGTTAAAGCACTTTTCGCCCGCTTCTTTTTCAAGCTTAGTGTTAAACGAACATAATCAATAAATCGGGTCAAGGGTATATAAACAAATACCGCTCTTTATTATAGGATATTGAAAGCGGTATTTGCCCTTGACTTGAATAATCAAGCTAACGTACACCATCACCGTGTCCTTCCATAAAAAACGCAAATACGTAGTTAAGCGGGCAAAAAATGTTTTTTGTGGGGCAGTACGCCCTTTTATAATCCACTTAACAAAAGGAGCTACAATGAATACAAATCAAAAACCAGATGAATTTGGAAATCCATCCCTTCGGGAGAAACTATTCTTTGAAGAAAGCCAAAATTCCGGCTGGATTCCAAAACACGAGTGCAGTAAAAACCTCAAAATTATCGCTCAGACTCACTCAGTTAATTCATTGCATAATATTGTAATTGCACAAACCAAGCAATGTAAAATCTGCGGTAAAAAGTTTGAAGAATCTAACCCGGAGGGGATAAGATGTTGAGCGAAGCGAAATCCCGATTCAATCGGGGAAAGTATATGAAAGCAGCCATCCAACAATGCGTGATCATAAAAAGGTCCCGCAGATTAAAATAAAAAATTCACAGTTATCCAATGTCGGTTTTGAAATCGGGAAAGAATATCGTGTAATATATAAACCCGGCAAAATTACACTTGTTCTAGTTGCTAAAGAGGGAAGCAATCATTAATTTCATTTCAATATGTCACTCAATTTAACTAACCATATTAACCAACAAATAAAAATAAGGATGTGCTGGCAAAAAGTCGGTACACAGTCGGTACATTTTCGGTACAATGACAGTGGGATTTTAAGCCAGAATTGGTCGCTATGCGAGAAGCGCAGAAACAAAAAAAGCCTCAAAACAAACCGTTTTGAAGCTTTTCTATGCGGGGCCGACGAGACTCGAACTCGCGACCTCCTGCGTGACAGGCAGGCGTTCTAACCAAACTGAACTACGACCCCAAAATTTTAAATTCTAAATCCGAATCTCTAAATACTAAACTCGAATAAAAGAACATTTTCTCAGAAATTGAGACGAGAAAAATAGTATTATTTAATTTCCTTTGCAAGAAAAATTATAAATCTTCCGTTCCGAAACTCATACCCACAGCAACGGCTGCCTGAACGGCTTGATCATCTTTACTCACCAATTTTTGCTTGGAAATTGCATCTTCTATTTTAACACTTGTAATTTCGTTTCCTTTTAGCGATACCATCCTGCCGAATTTCTTTTTCATTGCCATTTCAATCGCATAAGTGCCGAATTTGGTGGACAAGATTCTATCGTATGGGGTTGGGCTTCCACCTCTTTGGAGATGACCGAGTACGGTATAGCGTGTTTCCAACTTGGTATTTTCTTCAATATTATCCGCAACTAATTTACCTATTCCGCCAAGTTGAACCGGGTCGGTTCGTTTTTTATCTGTTTTCTTAACTACCATTTCACCGCCTTCGGGTTTTGCACCTTCGGCAACACAAACAATTGAAAAGCGTTTACCCATCATGTTTCTTTCAACTACTTTATCGTAAACAGCTTCCCAACTGAAAGGAATTTCAGGAATTAAAATTATATCTGCACCGCCTGCAAGTCCGCCGTGAAGTGCAATCCATCCGGCATATCTTCCCATTACTTCAATTACCATAACACGGTGGTGAGATGATGCGGTAGTGTGTAATCGGTCGATAGCTTCAGTTACAACGTAAACTGCAGAGTCATGCCCGAATGTTTGGTCTGTTGCATCGAGGTCATTATCAATTGTTTTAGGAACGCCGACAATGTTCATTCCCATTTCGGAAAGTTGCTTGGCTATATGCATTGTTCCGTCACCGCCGATTGCAATAACGCAATCGAGATTCCAGCCTTCATAATTTTTGACCGCAGTTTTTGAACGGTCTACAATTTGAATTTCACCGTTTACATCTTCTTCCGGCCAGTGGAACGGGTCACCTTTGTTGGATGAACCGAGAATAGTACCGCCCCTGGCTAAAATGCCTGATACATCCTTATTATAAAGTTCTTTTGCTCTTCCTTCAACAAGCCCTTCAAAACCATCCAAAATTCCTATTACACTCAGACCGTTATCGTGAGCGGGTTTGGCAACTCCTCTTATCACGGCATTTAAACCCGGGCAATCACCGCCGCCGGTTAATATTCCAATCCTTTTAACAGCATCACTTTTTTTAGGCATTCTTTCCTCAATAATCTCTTCGAAAACTTTGCAAATATAACAAATTTAATAAGTGAGAATAAAGCAAGACGATATTATAGTAATTCTTTTACTGTTTTAAAGTGCATTTTAGTTAATGTGTTTAATACATCAACACCGTAGTTTTTTAAGAGAATTTTAACATCACCCTTAACTTCTTCGGAAGCACCTCGTTTTAGGTTAAAACCTTCTTTCTTTTGAAGTGAAAACCAGTGAAGCTGTCTGTCTCTTGCAAGTATTGATGCAGCTGCTACGGCAATATATTTTTCGGCTTTGGTCTCTTGAATGATTTCATAATCGGAATGATTAAACTCTTTAGAGAAAACTAAATCTTTCTTTCGGAATTTATCCGTGATAATTGTTTTTACCTTTTTCTTTTTGAGCAGATTTTCAATTGCTTTTGAATGCGACCAATTCAAGAGTAGATTTATATTTTTAAATTTTTGGTAAAGTTCATTGTACTTTTGGGGATTGATTGAAATTATTTCGTAATTGTCTTCACCCAACTTTTTTATTTGGCTTGCAATTTTTGTTATTTGGGCATCAGTTAATTCTTTGCTGTCTTTAACACCAAATTTTGCAAGCTTTAGCTTTAATTCCGCATTGGCGTAAAATGCACAAGTAACAAGTGGACCAAAAACATCCCCTTTACCTGTTTCGTCACTACCGATATATTCTTCAGGTTCATCAAACTTTTCTTGGGGAAAATCAAAAGTCATTTTGCCTGTGGCAATTTCTTCTACTTCTTTATAAAGAACCGATTCTTTGTTGCCTTGAAAAACAGTTTTAATACCTTTCTTACCGAAGTAAACGAGAACTTTAACTTTTTCTTTATCGCTTGTAACATCAAATTCGAAATGGTAATCCTTTTCTACTATCGGTGTTGTGCCGAATGATTTATCAAGTGAAGATTTTATTTTTTCGATATGAGAAAGTGCGTTTTGTTTAATCACAATGTTTGTATTTAATAGTTTGCTGCTATTTATTAATTATCTGAAAAGTTCTGAATGTGAGCCTGTTCTTTCTAATATTAATTTATCCTCGGTAAGTTGATAAATCAAAATCCAGTCTGGTTCAATATGGCAATCTCGGAATGATTTCCATCTTCCGGAGAGTTTATGATCATAATATTTTGTTGGTAGCTTTTCCTTATTCAGTAATTTTGTGACAACTATTTCCGGATGCGAAATGTCTTTCCCATGTCTCTTAACCTTTTTATAGTCTTTCTTGAATTGGGATGAATAAAGTAACTTCAATTATCAAGTTCCCTGAGAAGTTGTTTTACATCAGAGACTTCGTGAAGATCTTCACCTTTTTCAGATTTACGAAGAGTATCTTCAGTTGTTTTATTGGGAATTTTAACCTCAAAAGGGATTCCTTTATTCAAGGATACCTGAGTTAAAAAAATAGATATTGCCTCAGACATAGAAATATTAAGTTTATTGAGAACCCTTTGGGCGCTATTTTTAACTTTTGGATCTATTCTGGTCTGTATTGTTGCTGTTTTACTCATTTTTTATTCTCAATTAATTGTCATTACAATAGCAATACAATGTATAAAAGAAAAAGTTTCATAACAAGAACATTTTTAATCAGCTGACCAGTAAATCGACCCTGCTAAATAACAAGATACAGCCAAATTGATTTTCTGTAAGGCTGAGAAGCTTTTGTGAGAATTTCATTTATAAGCAGCGGATTATTTAAAACACCGCTATAATGAAATTTTATCTTGATTGTAATAATACTCAACCCAATCATAAAAAGGTGTAGAAAGCGGAACTGCGGGCAGTGTTCCGCCGAAGCCCATTATCCTAATTAAATATGCATTGATACCGGTTACGTCAATCTCTTCCAATATCCGATTATTAATTTCGAAACCGTTATTGTTAGCAAATTCAATTGTCTTCTTTAAAAGTAAGTCGCTGTATTTTTTCTCTTTTAATAATGCTTCCGCTTTTCGTCTATTATTTTCTGAATTGAAAAATTCTTTCGTGCTTCTTTTACCAATAAGTTTTAAAAATGAATACCCGATTTCAAGTTTTATTGGTCCGTATGATTCACCGACTTCAAGTTGTTCGGCTATTTTACTAAGCTCCGGATAATCAACCGAGGTAAACCATCCGAGTTCGCCGTTGTTCTTTTTAACGGAATTTCTTTTTGTATGTTTAATAACAAATCGGCGAAGATTGTTTTCATCTGTGATTGAAAGAACATCCTTGATTACCTGTAAGCTGTCTGTAAGCAATTCAATCGCGTTGTATTCAATAGTTTGGTTTTGTTTATTCTTTGTTTCACTAATGAAGTTATCTATTTCACTTTTGGTTACTTTTACTGAATCTTTTAGTGAATTTTTATAGAAATAACTCAAATAATAATCACTCCACATTTTAACTGATTCCTCAACTTCGGGCATAAGATCGTAACCTCTTTTAATCCCTTCTCTTGCCAATACTTCGTACTCGATGAACTCACGAATCTTCGCATTAAGCTTTTGTGCAATAACACTTTTCTCATAACTGCCGGTTTCAAAACCGCAGAAAGAAAACTCACTAATAAAATCACTTAAAGTAAGCGGGGAATTATCGAGCATAATAAAAGGAAGCGAAAGTGTATCTTGTGCAATCGATTTAACTAAAAAATAAGCATCGTTGCTGTCGATAAACAATGTGTCGTAAACGGCTTCTTTACTTTTTAAGATGGCAGAAAATTTATCAACGATAAATTGAAAAAGTTGAGCATCGACTTTCACTTCTCTATTAATAAACATCGACTTCATAAACTTCTTGTACAGTTCGGCTTCTTTAATTTCTCTTAATCTATTTTCGGCTTTTTTAACAGCAGCGGCTTTCCCTTCGGAATTTGGAAATAAGTTAGTGCTTCTTTCCTTAAGGGAAAAGATAAACCAGCCTGCATCAGTTTCAATCGGTTTTGTAAATTCACCCACATTTAATTTGTAAACCGAATCGGCTATGATAGGATTTATTTCGCTGTATGAAAGCGAAGAGTTGTTCTGTTCATCGCTTACTTCAGGTCTGCTGGTTAGAAGCGAATCAAAAGAGTAACCGCTTGAAAGGAGATAGTATAAATTATTTATTTCTTGCCGGCTGTCGGCTCTCAAATATGCCAAAGTTAAAGTCGATAACTCTCTTTCAACAGCTTGTGCAATTTCACGATCATCAATTGAAACTTTGGAGGATATCTCACTTTTGTAGAGTTGATCTCTTATAAACATTTTTTTTATAGCGTTTAGTATGGCACCAATGACCGGTTCATTATTGAATCCCTTAACACGAGCCTGCTGCGCCCATAGTTTTTCCGCAATTAAAGTATACAAGAAGCTGTTTTTCGATTCCCCAATTTGACTGCCTACTTGGGGTGTGAACTCATAACGAGTTTTAAATTGTTCTCCCGTTATAAATTCATCACCGATTTTAGCGACATATTTTTTATCGGGATTGTTTTGCGCGGCAATTGTAAGCAATAAAAGAGAAACAGCAACTAAAAATTTGTCTATCTTCATCAAATTTATATTCCAACAAATATTTTAATGAAAAATAAAATTAATGCATTATTACAACTATTTTGTAGAAAAGTACTTTTAAAAGGTTTGTTAAAAATTCAGACAACTCATTTGAGATACCGTAACTTATTAAACCAACTAAGTTTATTAGAACGTTAAACATATTTCCTGTATTTTTCAGCAAGCGTAAAATAGACTGTGATTAGTTCAAATCAACTTACAAATAATCTTTCAAATTATGACTTCAATTAAGAAGTTACATTTTAATTTTCTTATCCACAATTCTCAAGGAGAACTACAATTTTATTTCAATAAAGTTATTTCTCCTTTTCGGAAATTCTCACTATTGTTCTTCTTAATGTTAAGTCTTTACTTTTCCGAACCCACGGTTATTAATGCACAACAGGATTGGATAAAATTTGAAAACATAACCCCGGAAATGGGTTTATCGCAAGCTACTGTACACTGCATACTTCAAGACAGTAAAGGATTTTTATGGTTTGGAACCGAAGACGGCTTAAATAAATACGATGGTTATAATTTTACCATTTACAGGCACATTGAAAAGGATTCAACATCAATATCCGATAATTTTATTTGGTCTTTATGTGAAGACAGAAACGGAACAATTTGGGTCGGGACAAGTACCGGCGGGTTGAATAAATATGATCGAGAAAGAAATATATTTTTTCAATACAAACACAACCCGAATGATCCACAAAGTTTAAGTCAAAACGATGTGCGGACAATTTTTGAAGACAGCTTCGGTAACCTATGGGTAGGTACAAACAACGGCGGATTAAACAAATTTGATAAAGCAACAGAAACTTTCAATCACTTTCTACACAACCCTTTTGATGAAAACAGCTTAAGCAGCAACAGCATTAAAGATATAATAGATGATGAAAACGGAAATTTGTGGATCGCAACCAATGGCGGTGGATTAAATAAATTCAATCAAACTACCGGAGAATTTTCCCGCTATACGGTTAGTTCCAAAGAAAATAGTACGGTTAATAACAATTTTATTTGGTCTTTGCTGAGAGATAAAAACGGGAGAATTTGGATTGGTACTAACGGCGGCGGATTAAATTTGTTGGATCCCCTAACAATGAGGTTTACTTATTATTCCGAAAAGACTAATACTGCAAATAAAATTGTAAATAACAATGTTACATCTCTGTACGAAGATCAAAAAGGATTAATATGGATAGGTACCGAAGGCGGACTCAGCATTTTTGATCCGGTAAACAATTCCTTTACAAATATTACCCATGATCCCTTGCGAACCGGAAGTTTGAGTAATGATTTCATCCGGGTAATTAGGGAAGATAGGTCAGGTCTAATTTGGATTGGTACGGTTGGAGGAGGAATAAATAAATATAACCCGGCACGTAAACGATTTATTAATTATCAAAATGACCCTTCCAACAATAATAGTCTCAGCAGTAATTTGATACGTTCAATTTATGAAGATACACAAGGTATGCTGTGGATTGGTACTTTGGGCGGTGGATTGAATAGGTTCGATAAATTTAATAACAAATACACTCACTTCAAACATAACAATCAAATTGACGGAAGTATAAGTGATGATAGAATAACTTCAATTTATGAAGACAGTAAACGTAATTTGTGGGTTGGTACTTGGGGTGGGGGGTTAAATAAACTTCCTAATTTAGGGCACAGTTCATCTCCAAAATTTTATTACTATAAACATAATTCCTCAAAACCATTCAGTCTTCCTTCGGATACGATTCAAGCTATTTATGAAGATTCATTCGGTAACTTATGGGTGGGTACCGAAGCGGGATTGGGTGTGTTGGTTGATGATGATAAGTTCATAAGATTCAAACACAACGCAGATATTCCCAACAGTCTTAGTGATGACAGAATTCAGTCGAAATGTATTCATCAAGATAAAGCACATAATTTATGGATAGGAACTTGGAACGGTTTAAATAGGATTTCTTCTTTAGAAAAAATTGATTTGACAAATGCGTCTGATGTCGGTTTTGAAGTTTTCACAACTGATGCAGCTTCCGAATATACCTTAAGTGATAACAGAGTAATTTCAATTTATGAAGACCCTTCATCAACCAAAGATGTGGTTGTGTTGTGGATAGGTACCGTTGCCGGTGGATTAAATAAAATGGTTATTACTCGGACTAATAATAAAGAAGAAATCGTCATAACTCATTATACGGAAAGAGATGGTCTGCCCAATAATGCCATCTATGGAATATTGGGGGATGATAAAGGGAACTTATGGTTAAGTACGAACAACGGTTTGTCAAAGTTTGATCCTATTGAAGAAACTTTTAGAAACTATAATGAAAATGACGGTTTGCAGAGCAACCAATTTTATTGGGGTGCGTCTTTTAAAAATAAAGACGGTCAAATGTTTTTCGGTGGTGTTAACGGCATTACGGCTTTCTATCCCGAGCAGTTAAAAGATAATCAACACATTCCTGAAGTATACATTGTTGATATGCAGCTTTTCAATAAATCATTAACGGTTTCGGAAGATTCTCCGTTGACAAAATCAATATTAGAAACCGAAGAAATTGAACTGCCTTACGATTCATATGTAATTACGTTTGAATTTGTCGCGCTGGATTATACTAATCCTGAAAATAATAATTATTCTTACATGCTTGAAGGATTCGATAAAGATTGGATCCCCTCGGGCACGAGAAGATTTGTAACTTACTCCGGGATAGGTGCGGGTGAGTATAAATTCAAAGTTAGGGGTTCCAATAACGATGGTGTATGGAATATGGAAGGCACTTCATTAAAGATAAATATTCTACCGCCGTTCTGGGCTACGCTCTGGTTTATTTCACTTGTTATAATTGTTATTGCCGGATTGGTTGTTTACGTTATTACTTCTTATGTTAGGCAATTATTAGCCGTTGAAAGGCTAAGAACAAAACTTGCAGCCGATCTTCACGACAACATAGGGTCAAGTTTGACTGAAATCTCTATTCTCAGCGAGGTAATTTCTAAGCGACTTAAGGATGAAGATGAAAATGTGCAAAAAAGTCTGAAACGTATCAGCGAAGATTCGCGTTCTCTAATTGATAAAATGAGCGATATCGTATGGCTTGTTAATCCCAAAAGGGATACACTTTACGATCTTATATTAAGATTGGAAGACACATATTCAGAATTACTCTCACTCACTAATATATCTTTCACTTCCAAAAATCTTAAATCGCTCGAAAAAATTTCTCTTTCAATGGAACACAGACAGCACTTGTATTTAATTTTCAAAGAAGGAATTAATAACTGCATAACACACGCCGAGTGCACCGAAATAAACCTGGATGCACACGTAAGCGGTAAAAACTTGGTAATGATATTAACCGATAACGGTAAAGGTTTTGAAGTTGATAAAGACTATCAAGGGAACGGGTTAAATAATATGATAAACAGAGCCGAACAAATCGGCGGGGAACTGATTATCAGCTCAGAAATCGGCAAAGGTACAAAGTTGGAATTCCGAGGTAAAATAGCATAAAAGAAGCCGTAATCCTTCTGTAATTCCCTCAAAAATTAGTAGATTACCGTATCAATTCATTTTATTTTTTTAGGAAAGCGAACTTAAGCAGATGATCAATATTATTATAGTTGAAGACAACGAAACTATCCGTGAAGGTTTGAAAATACTAATTGACGGTACAGAAAATTACCATTGCAGCGCTACGTTTTCTAACTGCGAAGATATGCTGAAAAAAATAAAGAAACTTGAATTTGATATTATGCTGATGGATATAGATTTGCCCGGTATGTCTGGCATTGAAGGAATACGAAAAGTAAAAGAAATTTACCCGGAGAGCATAATTTTAGTGCTTACAATTTATGAAGAAAATGATCGCGTGTTCGAAGCTCTTTTTGCCGGTGCGAGCGGTTATTTGGTTAAAAAAACTCCCCCCGCCAGATTGCTTGAAGCAATTAAAGAAGCCCACGAGGGAGGAGCACCGATGAGTTCGCAAATAGCAAGGAAGGTTGTGAACTTCTTTCAAAAAAATAAACAGCTTGAACATCACGACGAATTGGGTACAAATCTTACCCCCCGCGAAAAAGAAGTTTTAAGCGGCTTAGTAGAAGGACACAGTATAAAAGCTATCGCCGATTCACTGCACATTAGTATAGAAACAGTTAGATTTCATTTCAGAAATATTTATAAAAAACTTCACGTTCACTCACAATCCGAAGCAGTTGTAAAAGCCATCAAAGAAGGATTGGTATAAGTAAACACAATCATTCATTCATCCAATCATCCAATCATTTTTCACTTTTAACATTTTACCTGATTTACAACTACCCATTTGGAGTGCTTCAATAAATTAAACTAACAACCGCCTCAAAAAATACCTTCATTTGAATAGTAGTAATAAACCGCCTAAAAAATTAGTTTAAAAAAGAAGTTCATTAGTTTTTATACGGAGATACTTTTTAATGATAAAAGTAGCAATTGTAGAAGACAACAAAACTATACGTCTCGGGTTAAGGGAATTTATAAACGATACCGATGGTTACAAATGTATTGCTGATTATTCAGATTGTGAAAGTTTGTTTGCTAACATATCTGATCTAAAGCCAGATATTATTTTGATGGATTTAATTCTTCCGGGTATATCAGGAATTGAAGGAATAAAAAAAATCAAGAAGATAAACGGTGATGTTAAAATAATTATACTCACAATTTACTCGGAAAATGAAAATCTATTCGAAGCGCTTTCGGCAGGTGCCAGCGGTTATTTAGAAAAGAAAACACCCCCTTCACAAATGATTAAATTAATTGATGAAGTTTACCACGAGAAGTCTTATATGAACTCTTATGTTGCAAGAAGTGTACTCAATTATTTTTCCGGCAGAAAAAATTCTTCGGATAAACAGAAATCTTTATTAGACCAAGATGAGTTTGAAATTCTCAATAATCTTGTAGAAGGGAAAAGCCCGAAAGCAATAGCAGATTACTTAGAAATCACACGCGATGATGTTCATTTTCACTTTTATAATATATATCAAAAATTACATAACCAATTTGAGGTAAAGAGCTCAACTTTGGCATAAATTTAAGTGTGGATTCATGCACCCAATTAATGTAGGGTTTGTTCATAAAAAGGCTTATTTTGTTTTAAAATACTCAATTTGGGTAGTAGAAAGAAAAGACGGAAATCTCTAATTTTTTTTATGATATTAGATCATAGTAGTTCTATTTTTCGTTTAACAAACTAACTTTTTTGTATTTCAAAATAACCTTAGGGTGAAAAGACAAAGTTTTCAAATGTTATCGGGATTAAATAGACTTTTTAATCGCATTAATCATGGTTATTTATTGAACTTCAGTTCTTTATTTGGTGTGTTACTCATATGTTTTTTTATCAATACAGGATGCTCACAGATAGATGACAAAGTTTTAGCTATAGTCGGTGATTATGAAATCACTTCAGAGCAATTTGAACGCCGGTATTTGGATTATATTGTCGCAAGCAATGTGGAAGATAATATTAAGGTTCGTAAATCGATTTTGGACAATATGATAAACGAAATATTGTTGAAGAATTATGATGACAACAAAAATATTTATGAAAACGAAGAGTATCAAAAAGAAAAAGAGTGGTTATATAAGCAAGCTCTGCTTGCGTTTCTTAAAGATAGAGAAGTATACGGCAATATAACCGTAACTGATAAGGAAATAAGAGAAGCATTTATAAAAATGAATCAGACTCTAACAGCACGACATCTATACGCAAAAACAAAAGAGGAAGCCGAGCAACTTTATCAGCTTTTGCAAGCCGGCGCTTCCTTTCAAACACTTGCTAAACAGGTTTTCACGGATTCCACTTTGAGAAACAATGGCGGCTATTTAGGGTCTTTTGCTTGGGGTGATATGGATCCGACTTTTGAAGATACAGCATATACTCTCGAAGTTGGAGAAATATCGAAACCAGTTAAAACAAGAACTGGTTATAGTATTATTAAGTTAGAAGATAAATCTCATAATCCCATTCTCACCGAATATCAATATCAACAAAAGAAATCACATATAATAACGACAATTAAAATTAGGAAGAAAAAACCCTCGGAGAGTTCCTACATCGAATCGTTGTTCGATAAAGAAGAATTAAAGATTAATGATAACGCGGTTGATGAGATGTTCAGTTTGTTATCCATGTCAGGATTTGACCCCGAAACGGATAAACAATACGATAACAAACTCATTGCCACATATAAAAATGAAGAATACTATACCAATGATATTTTGGAGAAAATAGAAAACCTGCCGGAATATCACCGCGAGCATATATCATCACCTGGTGCAATTAAAATTGCTATTGAAGGATTTGTAGTTCAGGAAAAATTAATCAAAACAGCCGAAGATAAAGGATATGATAAGTCGGAAATTATGCTGGAAACTTACGAAACCATGCTAAACAATCTCTTCTTGAAATATAAACTTATTGAAGTTGCTCGGAAAACTTTTGTGGAAGATTCACTACTCAAAAAATATTACTATGAAAACATTGATTTCTTTTCGACACATGATGAAATAAACATTCAAGAAATAATAGTGAAAGATAAGAGACTGGCAAACAACTTGTTGCGAAGAATAGAAAAAGGCGAAGATTTTGGACAGCTCGCCGAACAATACTCGTTAAGGGGGTGGTCTGCAAAAAATGGAGGTGAAATAGGATTTGCACCTTTAAGTAAATTTGGTATTTTAAAATCTATCTTTTGGAACGCATCCGTCGGAGAGTTAATTGGACCTCAAGAAATCGACGGGTATTTCTGCTTGTTTAAAATATTAGGTAAAAAAGAAAGCAAGCCAATTGAATACGATAGTATTCGAAGTGAGGTTTTGAAAGTCTTTAGGGAGGACCGTCAACCCCAGCTTCTACAAAAACACATCGATGAATTACGCTCTAATGTGAATGTTGAAGTACGTGAAAATGTGCTCGGTTCTCTCAATATTAGTTTGCTCAATTGATCATTGGAAATTTTTATTCGGTAACTATTGAGAGATTTCAATATTTGGGAGTAACAAATGAAAAAATTTTTACAGCTCTTGATTTTAGGGCTCTTAATCCCGGTTTTTTTAATTTATGCAGGCACAACTGGTAAACTTGCTGGTAGGGTTACCGATGCCGAAACCGGTGAGCCGCTTCCGTTTGTTAATATTACATTAGAAGGAACACAAATGGGTGCTGCAACCGATATTGATGGAAATTATGTGATCCTTAATATTCAACCCGGTACCTACAATGTTAAGTTTCAGTATATAGGTTATCAAACAGTTGTTGTTGAAGGCGTACAGATTTCGATAGACCTTACAACAAGACAGGATGTTGAACTCAGCTCTGCCTCGGTTGAACTTGGGGAAGTTGTAGTCCAAGGAAGAGAAACACTTCAAATGGATGTTACTGCATCGCAATCATTGGTTTCTGCTGATGAAATCAAAAATCTCCCGGTAGCCGAATTGAATGACGTTTTGCAGCTTCAGGCAGGTGTTAATAAAGACGCGAGTGGTAACTTCCATATTCGTGGAGGTCGTACTTCGGAAATAGCATACTGGGTTAACGGAGTTTCTATCACCGACTCCTATGATAACACCCGGGGTATTGAAATTGACAATAGCAGTGTTCAAGAACTTCAAGTTATTACCGGTACTTTTAACGCGGAATATGGTCAGGCTCTTTCGGGCATAGTAAACACGGTTACTAAAGAAGGTGGACAAAATTATAACGGTAATATCAAAATTTATTCAAGTGATTACGTAAGTAATTTTACAAGTCACTTTGCACACATAGATGAATTTAGCCCGTTTGCAAATTATAATTTCCAAGGAAGTTTAGCCGGGCCAATCCCTTTCACAAATAATAACTTAACCTTTTTCACTAATCTTCGTTATGATTATGATGACGGGTATCAATACGGCGAAAGAAAATATAACCCGGATGGGTCGGCTGGTGATGGAGATGTTGTTTCAATGGACTGGAGCAAGAGATGGATTGGGCAGGTAAACTTAAGTTGGTTCCTTTCTTCGGCTTTTAAGTTAAATCTCGAAGGCCTTTATTCAAAAGAAGATTATGAAAACTACGCACATGATTACAAGTGGAATCCTGATGGAAACGTTACCGATCATTCGAATGCTTATAATGGAACATTTACATTGACTCATACCATTTCCCCTACTTCGTTTTATACTTTGAGGGGGTCGTATTTCTTTAAAGATTTCAAAGAATATCTTTATGAAAATCCTACAGATCCGAGATATTTTCATCCCGATTCGCTCAACAACATCGGATACTCATTCTTAACCAAAGGAACGAATCTTCATCATTTCTTTAGAGAAACTAATACCATTCTCGGGAAGTTTGATTTTACTAGTCAAATTGCTGAAAGGCATTTGATAAAATTTGGGGTTGAAGGAAAACTGCACAGACTTAAGTTTGATGATTATCATATAGAACCAAAATTAGTTGACGGTGTTCCGGTCGAACCTTTTCAACCATCAGTTCCCGATCCGAGCTCACCAAACAGAACCAAATACGATGAAGAACCCTTTGAGCTATCAGCATACATACAAGATAAAATTGAATACGAAGATGTTATTATTAATATTGGTTTGAGATATGATTACTTTGATTCGCGTGGCAAAGTACTTAAAGACCCTACAGACCCTAATATCAATGTCCCTCTTCGTCCAGGGATGGAAGAATTATCATTAGCAGAAAGAGAAGCGTTCTATTATGAAGACGCTACACCCAAATCTCAGTGGAGTCCTCGTCTCGGTATAGCATATCCGGTAAGTGCAACAGGCGTTCTTCGTTTTTCATATGGTCACTTTTTGCAAATACCTACTTTTCAATATCTTTTTCAAAACGGACCATTTCAAGTTCCGGAAACAGGTTCATCATATGGTCCTTACGGCAATCCGGATCTCGAACCGCAGAAAACCATTATGTATGAAATAGGATTTAAACAAGAATTCGGTGAGTTCTTCTATATTGATGCAACAACATTTTACCGCGATATTAGAAATTGGATAACCGCCGGTCCGTTTCAAACAACAAGAAACAATGTTACATATTCAATATATACCAATAAAGATTACTCGAATGTTAAAGGTGTTACACTCGACGTAAGAAAGAAATTTGCAAATCATTTCTCAATTGATCTGAATTATACTTTTCAGGTAGCCGAAGGAACTAATTCGAATCCCGACGATTTATTTAACGACTTAACAAGCAACCAGGAGCCGAGAGTTTATTTAATCCCTTTAAATTGGGATCAGCGGCATCTTGCTAACTTTAACATTTATGTCGGTGACATTGACTGGGGTATTAGCGTACTGGCTAAATATGGAACCGGTTTACCTTATACACCGGCTATTACTCAATTTACTTCAGATAGAGGAATTTCTTCCGGTCTGGAAACAAACAGTAGAAGAAAACCTTCGCAGTTTAGTGTGGATTTGAGAGCTCATAAAGATTTCGAATTATTCGGAACAACACTTACTACATTTTTGAGAGTCTTTAATTTGTTGGATAATAAAGTTGTACTGAATGTATTTGGTGATACCGGTAAGGCTGATTATACAACCGAAGCTCAGAATATTGGGGAAGACCCGGCTCGTCCGAATACCGTTGAAGAATATTTGAACTATCCTTGGCATTATGCTGCTCCAAGGTTAGTAGAATTTGGATTTGAATTCGAGTTTTAGAAAGAAAAATTTTGTAATTGGGAGGTTAACCTGATGCACGACAAAGTTAAAATTATTATGACAATAATCCTTTTTCTTTTGCTCTCTTTACTCTCTTTTGCTCAGCATGAGCCGAGTGACGAAAGGGGTGACCCCAAATATAGAGCACAAGGCCAGATGGAAGGTAACAGAGTTAGAGCCACGATTTTTAATCATGGTCAAAGTGGTCGTTACAGCGGTGATTTTCCTATATCGGAACAAACACCTTATGAATGGCCGAAAAATACAGGTAAAGTTTATTTGGCATTAACCGGTGTCTTCGTCGGTGGTGAAGTGGTGGATGAAGATGGACAAACTCAAAAGATAATAGATGTTATGAATTATCGCTCATCACCTCAGGGAAATACTTGGAACTTTGAACCGGTTCCCGGTTATTTTAATAGTAACCTTCCAGAACAAGAAATAGCAAACAGTGAAAAACCTGAAACATGGCCTGCATTCTGGCCGGACAAACAACAAGATAAAGTTGATCCAGGCTGGGCAGGTAGCTGGAACGGATACTTTGGTAAAAATATTTTTAATGCAGATATGGAAATGTTCTATCGTGCATCCGATGATAAGTATTCAAGGTATGCTAATTATTTTCCTGACTCTACAGATAGAACAAGAAAAGGTTTAGGTATCTTGCTTGATGTTAGAGTAATGACCTGGTCGCAAGTTCTTGTTCAGGATGTAATGTATCATATTCACAATATTATTAATGATGGAACCGAAGATTTAGATAAAGTAGGAGCAACCATTTGGTTTGCTGATTTTGTCGGTGGAGACGGTGACTCTAATGATGATATTTCCGAGTTCGATTTGTTGGAAGATATTTTATGGGCAAGAGATTCTGATCATAGGGCTCCTAATTTCGGACAGGATCCCGTTGGTATTGTTGCGGTATCATTCCTCGAAACTCCAGGTAATGCAGTCGATAGAATCGATAACGACGGCGATAGCCCGGAGGAAGGTCCTATTGTTACCGAAGAATTATTAGCCAATGAAATTGCCGACAATTTAATTGATGATAACGGAAACGGGTTGATTGATGAAAATCAAACACACATTGCTTTTGGCACTCAAGAAGGTGTTACTTATGCAGATCGAATAGCACAACCAGTTGATGCCCACTGGTTAAGTACAAGAGTGAGAAGTTTTAAAATTGAAAACGGTAGCCCTTTGGTAACACAAGACATGGTTAACATGGCTGCCGGTAATCAATGGAAGCTTTGGCCTCCGGTTGATGATTTTCAACAAGGTCAGGTCCATTTGATTATGGTTGAATCTGATGATATAGGATTTCCTTACAAAGATTTTATAGACAATAATGGCGATGGTGAAGAGGGAAGTCCAACCATTACTCAGGAAATGATTGATCTAGCTGCTGATGATGCACCTTACTTTAGATATAGAGTAAATAATGAAATTATTTTATACAATGTTATCCAAGCTACATTAGGAATGAAATATGCCGATGGAATAGATAACGACGACAATGGAATTATCGATGAAAATATTGACGAAGGTATTGATGTGATGATTGACGAAGCGCGTGATGACGGCATTGATAATGATTATGATTGGAATGAGTTCAGAGATGATGTCGGTTTGGATGGGGTTGCAGAAACAGGAGACGATGGTGAGAACGATGGTGTACCGACGACTGGTGCCGGAACGGGGCTCCCTGGCGAACCGAACATTGACGTAACAGACGTTTCTGAAACAGACCAAATCGGTATTACAAACGCACAAAAAATTGCAGCCGGCGGGCTTAACATTAACAGCGATGCCACTATGTGGTTCGATTTTATGATCCCTGGTAAATTTTTCGAACCCTTCCCTGTTATCAGCGGTGAGTATGATCTATTTGTCTCTTCCAGCTTTTTCCCTCTGCGCTCAGGGCAACAAGAACCTTTCTCAATTGCTGTAATGCTTGCTAATGCTCAAGTCCCCGATCCGGACGGAATCTTAAGGAAAAATGAAATACTGCGTAAACGTATAAGAGCCCAAGAAACTTACGATAATGATTATCAATTTGCACAAGCTCCCTTAACACCTACTCTTAGTGCAGTCGCTGGTGATAATAGAGTAACTCTTTATTGGGATGATGTCGCAGAATCTTCATTCGATTCTTATATAGACGGTATAGGCGGTGATGGTTTTGACTTTGAGGGTTATCGTATCTACAGATCAACCGATCCCGCATTCCAAGATATTGAAAACATTACAAGCGGTTACGGTACTCCTACATTTAAAACACCTCTTGTAATTTTTGATTTAGATAACGGCATAAATGGTTTCCATCCGATTGATCTCGATGGTATTAAGTATAATTTAGGAACGGATTCCGGAATAAAACATTCCTTTATTGATTCAACTGTACAAAATGGGTTTACTTATTATTACGCTTTGGTTTCTTATGATAGAGGTTTTGTTGAAGGTGAGATTATTCCTGCAGAATCACCCTTCAGTATTAACGTTAAAACTAATGGAACGGTTGTCGCAAGCCAAAACGTGGTTGTTGTAACCCCCGAAGCAGCAGCTGCTGGATACCAACCAGCTACTTTGGGTAACATTGAAAAAATTGAAGGAACCACAACCGCAACAATCGCCTATGATGTTGTTGATCCCTTTGCAATTAAAGAAGATCACGTTTATTATATTACCTTCGAGGATACTGTTAAAGCAGCTTCTTCATCAACCGAATCAGATACCCTGACTACGAAGAATTATACTTTAACAGATTCAACATCCGGGATCGTACTTATCTCGAAATATACAAACTTAGCCACTGATCACGAACAACCCTTAACGGATGGATTCAGACTTAAGTTTTTTAATCAAGATAGAGTAGAGTTAAATACACAACTTTCAGGTTGGACAGATACTTCAATGGTCGATTTTGTTTTTGAAAAACTTTCTGCTGGTGCCACACAAGGTGAACGAAGACCGAATGACTATCAGATCATCTTTGATGACAATGTCGGCTTTGGAAAATCAACTGAAATGGAACTTAGTGGGACAAATTTCCCGGCTAAAGATGTCAATTTTAAGGTCCAAAATTTGAGCACGGGTGATTTCATTAATTTCGGATTTGTAGAACTTGATGTTACTGACGGCGAGGGCAAGTTATCTGTAAGCGGTGCAAGAAGAGATAGGATTGTTTTCCTTGAGCCAAATGCACAAGGTGAGGACGTGTTTACATGGTGGTTCTATTTTCCGAGCGGTTCGGAAGTCAATCCGGCCTACCGCATTCCCGCTGGAGGCGATACGGCTAAAATATTCTTGAATAAACCCTTCTTATCTTCGGATGTATTTAGGTTCGTTGCAAAGGCACCCACTGTAGATGATGCTCAAGCTAAAGTGGATCTTAATAAAATTAAGGTTGTACCTAACCCGTATGTTGCAACTGCAGCTTGGGAACCGAAGAATCCTTATTCATCAGGCCGTGGACCGAGAGAATTACATTTTACCCACTTACCCGCTCAATGTACCATAAGAATATTTACTGTTAATGGAGAATTGGTTGATACTATTGAACATGAAGCACCGTTAAATGACGGTTCCGCAGAGTGGGATCTATTGACAAAGGATAATCTTCAGGTTTCGTACGGTATTTATATCTATCATATCGATGCGCCCGGGATAGGGGAGAAGATCGGAAAATTCGCTGTTATCAAGTAAATTGAATGAAACTCTAAGAAAATTTTTAGGAGTTAAAAGTGTTACATAAAAAATACAAAATAATTTCTGTTGTTATGTTATTTGTGCTCGCATCCGGAGCTTTTGCTCAAGAAGGAGTTTCTAAAACTGGAACAACTGCAGCAAAATTTTTGAGTATCGGCATAGGTGCCAGGGCAAATGCAATGGGTGGTGCATTTAGTGCGGTTGCTAATGATGCTACTGCTTTGCATTGGAATCCCGCCGGTATAGCGTCTGTTACTGAATATCAAACGATACTTTCACATACTAATTTATTTGCCGATATAAACCTTAACTTTGTCGGATTCGTATTGCCGATTGAAACTGTTGGTGTTATTGGGCTAAGTGTTACGGCATTGGACTATGGTGAAATGGAAGTAACAACTGAGTATTTCCCAGAAGGAACAGGTGAAACGTTTACAGCAGGCAGTTATGCAATGGGATTGTCGTTTGCCAGAAACATAACAAATGATTTTGCGCTCGGAGTTACAGCTAAATTAGTAACTGAAAATATCTATAACTCAAGTGCTTCAGGTTTTGCTTTTGATATTGGTACATTGTTCAACACTCCATTCTACGGAATTAAGTTTGCAAGCAGTATTACAAACTACGGAACTAAAATGAAAATGGATGGACAAGACTTGCTCATTCAGTACGATTCAGATCCGCAAAGTTCAGGCAATAATGAATCTTTAGATGCTTATCTCGGTACAGACGAATTTGATTTGCCGCTTCGACTGCAAATCGGTTTATCGAGAGACTTCAACTTTTTGAATAACCAAAGACTTACTATTGCAATCGATGCTGCTCACCCGAACGATAATAATCAATGGGTAAATGTTGGCGGAGAATTGGCTCTATTTAATGAAATGATATTTCTTAGAGGCGGATATAAAACTCTCTTTTTAGATGACAGTCAAGAAAGCTTAACGCTTGGCTTCGGTCTAAATTATTCCGGGTTAGAGTTTTTTCGAATAGTAATAGATTATTCATTTCAAAAATACCAGTACTTAGATAATGTTCATACATTCGGTGTGCTGTTGGGCTTCTGAAAAATTTTTATATGATGGAAATGCTTAAATTTAATATGAATATATTAATAACTGTTCACTAACAATAGGGAGGTACCTATGAAAAAACTACTTACTCTTGGTAGTGTCTTTTTTCTTTTTATTCTCGGCACTACAACTTTTGCCCAGACGGAAGTTACCTTTTCGGTCGATATGAATGTCTGGCAGGCAAAAGATTTATTTAACCCGGAAACTGATACCGTTTGGGTACGTGGCGGTTTCAACGACTGGGGCTTAACCGATATGTTAACCGAAACCGAAACGGAAAATGTTTATGAAGTAACAATTCCGATTGCCGAAGGTGAGTATGGTTTCAAATTCTTTTTTAGCGGTTCAGCAGACCAGTGGGAAGACAACGTGAGCGATCGACCACTATCGGTTGGTTCTGATCCTTTATTTGCTGGTACATACTATTTTGATGAACAAAATGGAACCTACAGCCGTATTCCCACATCCGTTGAGTTCAACGTTGATATGACTCTTCCGATCAATCAAGGAAATGTTACGCCGGGTGTTACCAACGTTTATGTAGCAGGTAATTTCTCCGATTGGCAAAACGGTGCTATTCTCATGGAAGACCCGGACGGTGACTCTACTTACACTGCAACAGTTGATGATACCTCGGGAGCATTGCTTGTTTACAAATTCATTTACAGCGCAAGCGATGCAGCTTCCGGTACCTGGGAATCATTCTCCGAAGCCGGGGAAGATATTGCTCCTAACCGAGACTTTAACCGTGTATACGGTGTAATTGATGAAGATCCGGGTCTAACAAGATTCTGGCAAAATTCCGATCCTAATGTTCAACTTGGCAACGGTACCATTCTTTTCGGTGTTGATATGAGCGTTATGGAGGAAGTTGGGATTTTTGATCCGGTAACAGACTCTGTTCAGATTAGAGCTGGATTTAACGGTTGGAATGATAGTAATCCTGATATTACCAATATGTCACAGGACTTCCTAAATCCTAATATTTTCAATATTCAAATTCCGTTCTCTAATACGGAAATAGGTGCAGAACAAAATTACAAATACTTTGTTGATTTAGCAGATACCGGAGATACTTGGAAAGACGGCTATGAAAGACCATTAAGTCAAGGAGGTGGTAATAGAGACGTTGATTTCATGGCTCAGGAAACTCAAGATGCCGGAACTTATTTCTATGATGATGTTCATCCTGATTGGGTAATTCCTGAAGGAACAACTCTTGAAGTAACTTTCCATGTTGACATGACCGATGCAGCTGATCCTAATAAACAAGCGGTTCCTTTCAATTCTGCTGAAGATGAGGTTTATTGGCTGCCTGAACAACCTGCATTTGTTAGAGTTATGGGCTGGGAAGATTCCGACACAATGACGGTACTTCAATTAACCGATCCGGATGGAGATATGGTTTACTCGGGCACATTAACCGTTACCGGTCCAGCATGGAATGCTTTTGAATATCGTTACATTTTCCGTGATGTTAGCGAGGGAACATTCACTCAAGAACCCGCCGGCTTTGCTGATAATGCTTACAGAGTTCGGTTTGCTTCAATGACAGGGGCACGTGCTTTTAATTCCCCATATGATATGCCTCAGGATTCATGGTTAAATCAAGAAGACAAATCAAGTCAAAGAGAAGATCAACCTGCTGGCTGGGTTAATTCTGTACGTGATTTGGATGAGCTTGCAAACAAATTCGAATTGTCACAAAACTACCCGAATCCGTTTAACCCATCAACTTTAATTAAGTTCTCTATTCCCAAATCCAATAAAGTTACTTTAAAAGTATATAACTTATTGGGTCAGGAAGTCAAAACATTGATTAATCGCGAAATGAATGCAGGCACATATGAAGTTAAATTTAATGCTTCACAACTTGCAAGTGGAATTTATTTCTATACAATAAATGCAGGTAACTTTACTTCAACAAAGAAAATGATGCTGCTGAAGTAGTTATTCCTTGTTATAGGTTAATAAGCCGGGCTGAATATAGTCCGGCTTTTTTATTTAGCGAGAAGCCCTTAGAACTTTTTCAAGTTGAGATTTTAAGTCAAGTGCTGCTTTATAATTCGGATTTAACTGCAATGCTTGTTTTACATTCTCTAAGGCCAGTTCATAATTTTTCTCTCTGCTGTATGCACCTGCGAGATTGTAGAAAACCTGTTCGTCGTTTGCAGCAAAGCCCAAGCTGGTTTTTAGATATTCAATAGCTTTAGCATTGTTTTGTCGTGCAAGATTTATAATTCCCAACCATTTTGCAGAATAAGCATCAGGCGAGACCTCATACCGAAGAGTTAGATATTTGAGAGCTTCGTTATACAATTTTCTTTTTAATAATTCGTTTGCAGTTTTGTTATACAAATTGAGAAGAACCGGGTATTGGTATATCAAAATATCCATATGCAGCAAAAACTTAGTAATATTGTTTTGAGAAAGATAATAATCAGCTGCATTTTGTTGAATGTCGATCCATGCTCTATCGTTAACTACAAATTCGTAAGCAAGTGAATCCAGCCTGCTTGAAGGATTAAGAAGTTTTTCAAAACTTTGTTTTTGTTCTTGGGTTTTCAAAAAGGGCCAATCGTTTTTAAGAGTTTTTATCTTGTATGCTCCGCAAATCGAATCAAGTTCGGAAAAATAGTATTTAGCCAAGGTAATGCTGTCTTGTTTCTCTAGATCTTCTATAACTGGTTTATCTTTCGGTAGAAAATTATTTTTTGCCATCATATTATAAAAAGCATTCCCAATCAATTGATAACCTCGAACGGTAGGGTGAAGATGGTCTGTCATTAAATCATCTCCTATAATACCGTTTGGACAGTTCTTTTTGAATACTTCTTCAATATCTAGGACCGGAACATTAAATTCACCAGCTAATTCCGAAATGATTTTATTAAAATTTTCCGGTGCTCTAAAACGAAGCAGGTCCAAATCTTTTGCAAAGCGAAAAAGTGAATCGGCTTTGTTGTAATTCTCATCTTCATATTCCGATACGGCTTTTGAATATATATCAATGGCAGAAGGAAGCTCATTTGTACGTTTTGATATAAAAGGTTTTTGATCTTTCACATTCGACACCAAGTTCCCAATTATAAGATTTACATTTTGCTTGCGGATCATCTCAATAATATCGCGCAAGTTACCCTTGAACTGTTCAACACCAAGCCGGAAAGTCTCTGAGTTAAAAGGAATAGATTGATCTTGAGCCATGCGGGACATAAGCGTACCTCTTTTTACCGCCTCATCACTATTGAATAAACCAATAGTCCAAGTAAGAAAATCTCTGAGGAGTTGCGTTGTTCGATACTTATTGAGGTATAAAATTAAGTTTACCATCTCACGTGAGGCCCCGAGTGATTCCATAGAACCAATACCGAGTGCACCGTAATATTCGTTATGCCCTGCATAAATTAAAATTAAGTCGGGTTTTTGCTCAAGCACACCGGGTACAAAATCTCTAATAGTATAACTGTTGATTGCCGATAATCCCAAGTTTACAACTTCAATTCTAGTATTTGGATAGACATGCTTCAGACGCTGGTCTATATAACGCGAAAATGATCCTAACGGCATAAAAGGATAACCGGCGGCACTGCTTCCACCAAGTACAAAAACTCTAAATGAGTTTCCTTTTTTTTCTTTGTCAAAAACATCTTGAATTGATTCCGGCAGGGCTTTTGTTTTTGAAAAATATTTTCTCCCGATTTCGGGGTTAAGGCCAATGGTGGTTTTTGTAACTTCTACCCATTGATTATATTCATTACCATAATTAAATAATCGTAGCCCGAGTTCAAGTAAAATCAAAAAAATCATAGGTATTAAAACTAAGATCACATAGAAATATTTTGGAACGGGTTTTGGTTTATTGGCTTGTAAAAATTCTTCAACTACTTTCACATCAATGTTGATTTTCTTTGCAATTTTATCGGGGCTCAACTTCCGATTTTTAAGAATCCATTTTTGTTGTCTTTTGCTTAAAGCCAAACCGTCCTCCTTAGGAATTTACTTTACAATCACTACCTATAACCATAAATTTACCAAATTAATTAATAATAATAATCGATGAATATACTCGGAATTTCGGCTTTTTATCACGATAGTGCAGCAGCTTTGGTAGTTGACGGAGAGATAATAGCTGCCGCACAGGAAGAGCGGTTTTCTCGAAAAAAACACGATCACCGTTTCCCTAAAAATGCCGTGGAATATTGTCTTCAAGAAGCCGGAATCTCCGTCTCGGATATCGATTATGTTGCCTTCTATGATAAACCGTTTCTTAAATTTGAACGTCTGCTCGAAACATATCTAACCTATGCCCCGGTCGGGATTCGATCTTTCATTAAAGCAATGCCGCTTTGGATAAAAGAAAAACTTTGGATGAAAGAACTCATTAAAAATGAAACGGGGTATGAGGGTAAAATATTATTTCCCGAACATCACGAATCTCATGCAGCATCTGCTTTCTTTGCGTCGCCTTTTCAGGATGCGGCTTTTTTAACAATTGACGGGGTTGGTGAATGGACTACAACAAGCTACGGTGTTGGCAACGGAAATAAATTGGAAATTTTGGCGGATATAAAATTTCCTCATTCAATCGGACTGCTTTATTCTGCATTCACTTATTTCACGGGATTCAAAGTCAATTCAGGCGAATACAAAGTAATGGGCTTAGCGCCTTACGGTGAGCCGAAGTATGTTGATATCATTTTAAACGAGTTAATGGATCTAAAAGAAGACGGCTCTTTTAAAATGAATATGAAGTATTTTAACTATGCTGCCGGTTTGACTATGACAAACGGGAATTTCAATAAATTATTCGGCAGAGGACCGCGCAAACCGGAAAGCAAATTGACACAGATGGATATGGATTTGGCACGTTCCGTGCAAGAGGTTACAGATGAAGTAATGCTTAGACTTGCGCGCCATATCAAGACGGAGACCGGAAAAAATAATTTAGTATTAGCCGGTGGAGTTGCGTTAAATTGTGTTGCCAACGGGAAGGTATTAAGAGAAAAAATATTTGATGATATTTGGATACAACCAGCCGCCGGAGATGCGGGCGGCGCACTTGGGGCGGCTTTGTTTACTTGGTATCAATATTTAGATAACGAGCGAAATGCTGACAATAAAAAAGATTTTCAAAAAGGTTCTTATCTCGGTCCCGAATATTCAAACAAAGAGATAAAAAAATTTTTAGATAAGGAAGGACTGCCTTATAAAGAGGTCGACGAAGAAACTTTAGTTGAAACTACCGCCGATTTGATTGCAAATGAAAACGTGATTGGATGGTTCCAAGGGAGAATGGAATTTGGCCCTCGTGCTCTGGGCAATAGATCAATTATTGGAGATGCGCGCTCAAAGAAAATGCAGTCTATTATGAATTTAAAAATAAAATTCCGTGAGAGTTTCAGACCTTTTGCGCCGTCGGTTCTTGAAGAGAAAATATCAGAGTACTTTGAAATAGACAGACCGAGTCCTTATATGCTTTTGGTTGCCGATGTAAAGAAAGAACGTCAGAAAAAAATGACGGATGAAGAAAACAAATTATTCGGTATTGATAAGTTGAATATTGTCCGTTCGGATATTCCGGCAATTACGCACGTTGATTATTCCGCAAGGATTCAATCGGTCAGTAAAGAAACAAATCCTTTGTATCATAGATTGATTTCGGAATTCGATAAGAAGTACGGATGTGGTGTAATTATTAATACTTCGTTTAATGTTAGAGGAGAGCCGATAGTCTGTACGCCGGAAGAAGCTTATACTTGTTTTATGCGAACCGAGATGGATTACCTTATCTTAGGCAACTTTATTTTAGATAAAAAGGAACAGCCGGAGTTTAAAGAAGATAAAAACTGGCGTGAAGAATTCGGGTTGGATTGATATGCTTATAGAAGAAATAAAAAACATTAACAGCAGCAAAAAAGAACTTCGCAAGTTCGGTATAACAGTCGGTCTAGTGTTGGTTGTAATCGGATTTTTATTCCAACTTGCATGGAACAATTACACTGTTTACATGATAGTCGGCTCAATAGGAGCGCTTCTTCTTTTAGCCGGAATATTACTTCCCAATATTTTACTTCCTATTCAACAAGTATGGATGGCTATAGCCATAATACTTGGTTTTGTAATGACAAGGGTAATTCTCTCCTTTTTGTTTTATGTTGTAGTTACTTTGGTTGGATTTACGGCAAAGCTTGCCGGCAAAGATTTTCTTGATAGGAAAATTGATAAAAGTGCTAAAAGTTATTGGAACAAAATGGAAAAGACAGATTACACAAAAGAGTTAACCGAAAGACAATTTTAATTAGAGAATGAGATGAGTAAATTATCTATACTTTCTGAGTTATGGCAGTTTTTAAAAGTGCGTAAAAAATGGTGGCTGCTGCCGATAATTATATTTTTAGTTTTACTCGGCGGACTAATTGTTTTGACACAAGGTTCGGCTTTAGCGCCTTTTATTTACGCAATATTTTAATAACAATTTAATAACAATGGAAAGCAGATGACGCTGATGTAACTGATTTTCGCGGATTTAAATCAGTGTGAATCTTTTGTTTCTGAGTCATATATATTCCATTCTAAATTTTTATTTCAAAACCAGTATCTGATAAGGTTCAAGTTCTGCTTTCAGTTTTCTGTTATCGAATTCGTATTCTGCGGTAGTAATCAAATCTGTTACTTTTTTATCCATCGGGAATAAGTCGGGATTCATGTAATCGAATGAGTATGGATTTGCATTATTGTTAAATACTATCCATATTTCATTATTATCAAGCATTCGTTTATACCCCATCACTTCATGCTCTTCATCAACAACAAAGAATTCTATATTTCCTAGAGAAAGAACTTTATTATTCTTTCTTATCGCAATTAGGTTTTTATACCAATTAAAGAGTAATTCATCGAACTCAACTTCGTCCCTTGGTCGCGTTTTTCCGAAAGGATGTATGGTTTCGTCTTCGTATTCATATTCATGCCAAACCATTGGTTTTCTGTCGTCCGGGTCATCACCTCCCCACATTCCGGCTTCATCACCGTAATAAATATGCGGCGCACCTGGCATTGTCATTTGTATAGCTACGGCGAGGCGTTGCTTAGCTCTTTCTTCTTCATTCGGTTTTCTAACCTCAAAATCGGGATTATCTTTTACACTGGCACGATGATCATACCAATTATTCGGATTTACAATTAACGAAGCCAATCGTTCCGTATCGTGACTCCCCAAAAGATTCATCAAAACGTAAACATTATCTTCCGGGTATTGAGAATAAATGGTTTTCATCGTGTCGATAAAACCTTGCGGTTTTATATTTTCTTCGGTTTGAAAAACAAGCTGTTTAACCGCACGTGTAAACCGGTAATTCATTACGGCGTCAAATTGATTATCGAACCAAGGAGCAGCATTAAACATTTTGTTGTTTTGCCAATCTTCCCACCAAACCTCACCGGTTAGATAGGCATCTTGATTTATGTTGCGCACCCATGTTCTAAAAGTACGCCAAAAGTTATGACTTACCATTTCCGCAACGTCCAATCTCCAACCATCAATGCCATCGGAAGGATCACCGTCATTGTTAGGATCCATCCAACGTTTAACTACAGCTTTCACATGCTGCCGGGGACCATCAACTAATCCAAGTGAATCTTCCTTGATTTCTGGTAAATCTTTTACTCCAAGCCAACCTTCATAATCAAATTCGTTTTGTTCTGTATCCGGGTCATCAAACGAATTTATTGTATACCAGTTTTTGTACTTAGAGTTTTCTTGGTTCTTTACGATATCTTTAAATGCCCAAAACTGCGTACCCGTATGATTGAATACTCCGTCAATGATAACTCTAATATTTCTTTTGTGAGCTTCACTAATCAAATTAAGGAACAGAGAATCGGCAGTTGTCCATTTCCATGTTGAAGGATCACCGGGATCTTCACTCGCCCAAATTTCTCTGTCTTTATCTGGATTAGGCCCGAAGTTGTTATCAATATGGTGATACATACTTGCATCATATTTGTGTAAAGAAGGAGCTTCAAAGACTGGGTTTAAATAGATTGCATTAATTCCAAGTTCGTTTAGATAATTCAACTTATCAATCACACCCTGCAAATCACCGCCATAACGCCTGACGCCTGAGTTCCAATAAAAATCATGACCGGTTGCTTTTTCCCACGGTTGCAGTTTATACCAATCGGAAGTCCATGGGTGATTTTGCCATTCGTCCGGAACAAAGTAAGGCCAAGCACCTTGCATATCAATTGGCTTCGGATCATTAGCCGGATCAGCGTTGTTAAATCTTTCAGGGAAAATTTGATACCAAACGGCTTCCTTTGCCCAGTGGGGCACGTCTTCGAGTTTAATAGTATCCTTGTGCTCACTGCTGCAACCTATCAAAATAAGCATTGCTAATAATAAAATAATATTTTTCATAGTTCCCTCAATAATAAAATATATCAATTTCAAATCCGATACAGTGTCATAAAAAAGTCTCGGAGAAATAGATAAGTAGGGCTTATCTTTGTAAATAAAAAATCACCGAGAAGGTGAATAGAAAAAATACAAAAAAAACAAAGAGAAGCCGAATGTAAAAAAGACGTAAACCATTGAAAGTAACCCTGAGTAAAGAAAGGGCTCACATGATTATTAGACGGCGAACCTCGGTTAAGAACAATATTTCTTTATTTTATAATAGATGATTGATAATCAACACTAAATGGAATAAGGAGTATCTATCAATAAAAATGGTATCTATTGGTTAAGAAGAAATTGATATGAATTAACGGATTGTGTTTTTCCCTTTGTGGTTCTCTGTGTATTCTCAGTGGTTCTCCGAGTAATGCTTTTGGACACCGAGGACACAGAGAACCCAAAGAACAAAGAATCATTTTATAAAATATTTATGATGAGGCTAATATTATATGATAAAATCATAAGCGGTCAAACTCGATACCACATTTTCTCAATAGCGGAACTACAATCCATTACTTTTGCCACCAAGTTTTCCGCTGAGCCAAAAATCTCTGATAGCATAGGTTGAGATTCCGGAGCAAGTTTGAGAGGCAGCTTGTCCGGAGTGATATTTCATGTTGAGTTAAATATGAAAGTATAGTTTATAAGTTAATCTAAAATTTCTTCCGGCTTCCGGCAAA
>NPIE01006197.1_pt1 | contig 98493 bp, 92 predicted proteins | sample 8637661 | NCBI WGS metagenome assembly NPIE01 (sample SAMN07420842, study PRJNA396082) | bioreactor metagenome | isolation source: sample BA12 brine-fed electro-methanogenic bioreactor BA | place: Japan: Kochi | collected 2016-12-09
TGGGGTATTTCCGGATGGGAACTAAGTAACTGCTAGAAAGTAACTGGATTGATGTCAGACACAGTGTTGAAGAACAATGAATCCCCCGGATCTCCCCATTGAAGATATGCTTCAAGACCGAAGGTTGAGTCGGAGAGCAAACGTGTATCGTATTCAAAATCACCTGTAACCGTTGCTTTCCTAAAGACTACTGTACTGTCTCCATTCACTTCCCCAAGGAAGATGCCGATTACATCATTCGTGCCGCCCAATGATGCGTCGGTCTGAAAGTTTGTGTTTTCAGAACCGAACCAGTCATCTGTACTCAGTTCAGAGTCTGCAGTGTGAGCTGTGTTGCCGTCAATGGTGTATTCCTCAAAGTCAATTTCATCATAGATATTGATGGAAACCAGATCGGGGAAATTGCATTTGTAGTAATCTGATGTATCGGCAACCTGGACTCCCATGACATATAGAGAGTCATTTTGAACTGCGAAGAACACATCGCAATACTGAGCGCTAAACCCCTCAATGGAAACCCAATTGAGATCTTCCCAGAAATAAGAGATTTGCTCTGGAGATGTTCCGCTATCACAAGCGATTACACACACTAGCACTATTCCAATGGATACATAAGCTTTCATCTGCTCACTCCCTTGTGTTGTCTCAGAGTGATACCTGTTTATCTGGGCGATGTTCCATTACACTCATAGGAACGAGAATCATCGATCATGAAACCTCCATTGTTCCATACTGAGTCGTGCTTCTTATGCGGACAATACGAGTTCTAAGAGTGTCCACTACGGGGTGCCCAAAGTGAATCTTAGAACTCTCTGCTCATAGTTCAAAACGTATCCAATACGGGGTACTCTGAGTTGATTATCAAACATCTCCCGGATTGACAGGGCTCTAATCTTATGTGATGCTTTGTTATACAGGAGGTTAGCCTTGAGCAGGACGATCCTTCACGCAGTTTTGCTACTATTTTCAGCGGCATCGATGTCGAATACATCGGTGCAAACAGATTGGTCTGGGATTGAGGGTGTTATCGGTCCAGTAGATGACTGGGGGGCTGACTTTCACACTATAGATCAGTGTGGTAATTTAAGTTCACCAGGGAATTTAACCCTTGCAGCTCTCCGCTACTCAATCGAGAATCCAGTTTTCAGCCTATCGGAAATATGTAGTTCCTACCTTGATAGCGATGATCGAATTGATATCATATACGCCTCTGACTCTTATCAGGGGGGCGTTTATTGCTTCCTGAATACACTGGAGGGGTGGGAACTCGTTGTTGTTAGCGATGATTTCGTGTACTGCAATTGGGTTGACACTGGTGATATTGATCTCGATGGAGACATGGATATCATTGGGTGTAGCCGGGGCTCAATCGGTGGTGTCACCTGGTTCGAAAATGATGGTTCAGGACAATATTGGTCAAATCATGAGGTGTGGAGCGGTTTGGATTCACCAACATCACTACAGGTTGATGATATAGATGGAGATGACGATATTGATATTGTCCTTTCGTTATACACTTCCTATCCATACACGGATTCTCTTACGCTATGCTGGTTTGAAAACCTTGATGGTTTTGGTGAAGAATGGAGAGTTGATACCCTTGATTTTGGTATGGCTGCCTATAGGTCAGTATGTATCGGCGACATCGATTCCGATGGCGATCAGGATGTCGCAGTTGTAAGCGATGAGTCCTATTCCACAGAGCAATATGTTTATTGGTATGAAAATGAGCTTTCGATAAGTAACGGGTGGACTAGGCATATTGCCGATACAACAAATGTATATGCTCCTTATCGGATTCGTCTTGAAAACCTGGATCAGACACCTGAACTCGAAATTGTTTACACATGCAGAACAGGCGGGAACGATCCAACTGCACTCAGATGGATTGAGTTTTCACCTACTGAGATCTGGCAAAGGTATGCTATTGCTGACTCAGTGTTGGTTTGGACTTTTGAGTTGGCCGATATGGATAATGATGGAGACCAGGACATCGCATCTTGCCCAGAGTGGTTTGAGAATACAGGCGAACCTTCTTCTGAATGGCCAGTTCATCACTTTCATCAATACTTGCCAGTTCAAGAAACTGCGGATACTGATTTAGATGGATTTCCGGAACTGTTTGGGCACTTTAACTACGATATGGGATACATTGATCTCCAGGAATACGCAGGTTCAGCAACGCTGACCTCATCTATCCTTCTACTCCCTGAAGTGCCTTACTGGGACTCCATATTCTGGACAGGTGAAACCAGCTCTGAAACCAGTATCTCGTTTCAAGTGCGTTCAAACGATTGTCCATATGGGATGGGCTTATGGTCTCCCATTATTACTGAACCTGGCAGCGTGCGTGATTTCTGTGCTGATGGAGACCGGTACATTCAGTACACTGTCATTCTTGAAACTGAAAATAGTTTTGAGACACCAATCCTGAATGAAGTTGGGTTTAGCTGGTACCAGTATCAGGGGCAGCAGAGTTCTGAAGGTGTTGAGTTTTCGCTATACCTTGAGAGTAATCCAGCATATTCTCCTGTGCAGTTCAAGGTGTGTTCTCCGGTTCAGCAATCAGCTGAGATTGCTGTATTCTCTGTGGAAGGGCGTATTGTCTACCAGAACAACGAATTGCTCGATGAAGGCACTAACCTTATCAGCACGTGCAAACTCCAACCAGGAATCTATTTTTGCCGAATGATTGTGGGAGAAATTAATGCAAGTCGAAGATTTGTGGTGATTCAGTGACTCCCGGAGTTCCAAAAGCATCCAGTACGGAGTGCCAGACTGTGAGCTCTTCCAGTTAAGGAGACTTACACCATACAGTTAGACGTATACAAATGGGGTTCAGGAATTTCCTGCAGAAGCTAATCCAGGACTATCGCTCGTTGAAGAGACATCCCCGTGCTTCTCTCTACTAGATGATAGACTCCTGGAGGGAGTTCAATGAACAACTCATCACTACCAGTTAGAGCAACTTCATCAACCACTCTTCCTGAGATATTCACAAGTACAAGTTCTACAGGCTTGCTGCTTATCACTGTAATTCCTCCTGTAGAAGGTACGGAAGCAAGTGAAATCGAAGGCGTCTCTTGAATCGGTTCAGTGTGATTCTCATCCACCTGAACCTGCCATGAGGTGCGAACAGCGCAGACACCTGGTCCTGAGCCATTCATTGAGACACATACGAGCGGGGTGGGGAACTGGTCAGATTCAAGCAGGCAGAAATCGGTTCCAGGTGAAGAAGGCAAGTTGATAGACGGTTCGGTGGGAGGAGTCGTTTGGGCGAGAACGGGGCAATGAAGTGAATACTCTGTTAGAGCGGTAATTCTTATGGTTTGAGTATCCTCGAAATCATCCAGTGCAACAATAGGGGCTGGGAATACATATGAATCAACATAACTGCCGTTATCTCCAATGATAAAGGTTGCATATGTATCACCCCACGCGATGAGTTCAGGATATGGTGATCCAGAGCCGGTGACATTCGGTATGAAATCCAGGTGATATGCGGGGAAAGTGACATAGTCGATACTCCAGACAGTTGTTGCTGAAGTAAGATCATCAACCCATAGGTCGGGAGCATCACCGTAATGGCAAACGGCAACGCAGGGTAAGGGGGAATCCGAGAGACCCATTCTCGGATAATACATTGCACTACTGAAATAGAGAAGCTCTCCCGTGTAGCCATCTCTCACTGTGGTATATCCGCTCATTGCACCGCCACGGTCAATTGAACAACCCATTTCAGACCACCCATTCCCGTTTATATCGGCATCGGTGACCTTTATCCATTCGTCAAGAGAAGAGTTTGAGTAGGTGTTGTTCCAAACCTGCTCTCCTGTCAGGCCATCTAATCCATTGAAGATCAACCAATCAGTTCCCAGTTTTGTCAGGACAAGTACAACAGCATCACCCGGAGAAGGTCCAGTAGCCCTTTCAATGTATTTAACCGGATACTCCTGAGAAGATGACCAAATCACTTCTCCATTCACACCGGAAAAGACTGTTACGGAATTTGGCAGGGTTGTTCCAGCTGCAAGATCCTGAATACCGTCAAGGTTCACATCGCCAATTGTCCTGAGACACTCTGTATTCCAAACTCCTGGGATGAAATCGGTCTGCCATAGTATCTCTCCGGTAAGTCCATCAATGCAGAAAACACCTGCACCGTTGTCCTCAGAAGAAGCAGAGAAGCAATCCTCGGTACCATCACCGTTCACATCACCGGCACATTCAACGGAGATCTGTCCATCTGGAAGAGCGGTCCATTCAATATCCATTGGACCAAGAATGAGAAACGCTGAAAGTAATGAATGAATCATCTGTCCTCATCTCTTGCTTCAAGTAAGTATATGGTTGAAATTCTTTTATGGCAATGAATGGGGTCTGTCAAGAATCTTAGCTACTAAGTTAAGTTCAGAGATCTCATTCTCAGCGGTTTCTGCACTAGTTGCATACCATGGAACAGCCGCTCAGTTCGAAAAGTGTCCACTATGGGGTCCGAAAGTGAATCCTGGAACTCCTATGCACGTGTCCTCAGTTTGTCGACTGCAAGCGATGGATTCCCCCAAAACTGAAAGGATTGACAACGTTCCATGATGCTATGATTCTTATGTACGTGGAGGATTGGCAATGCATAGACTAATGTCATCCATACTATTCGTTTGTCTGATTCTGCTTCTCTCTCCTAAGCCATCAGCTGGATCAGATGCTTTGCTTCAGTATGATGATGGAACCGCTGCATGGTTAACTTATAACAAAACGTATCGAGCAACCTGGTTTCATCTTGAGGATTTCTATACAGATCCGATCAGTTTCGAAGTGGAACAAGTCGAGTTCTGGTTCTACCATTACACTGCATATGGCATGATGTGGGCGTCTGATGATTTCACGGTTGAACTCTGGAGCGGTGGAAGTGTGGGGCCAGCGTACTTGCTCGATTCATCCATCGGCACAGCTATACACAACTCTGCGGCCTTTCTTGAGTACCCTGACCCCATTATCACAGGTGAGGACTTCTGGTTCATCGCTGTGCTTGACAGCACCTGGAACGGGACTCCATCCCCATTGGCTGACATAGAGTGTTCTTACCCGGCGCAGCACTGTTTCTACAGCTCCGATAGGATTATTTGGGAACCTCAGCTGGGTGAGTATCTCTTTCGGGTACATGGTACCCCCCAACTAGGTTTGGAATCGGTCACCTGGGCTTCCATTAAGACCGTGTTCTAGTACTGATTCCACAGAGCTTGAAGCGTCCAGTTGAGTGTTTCCAAATAATGTAAGGATACCTATACGCAATTTGCAAGGGACTCACCCACAAAGACCCTGTTACACCTTAATCTCTCAAGTGCAGCGGAAAACGACTCATGGCTTTCCCAGTCGGGTGGATCTCTATAATTACTTCTACGAAACACTGTAACTTATTCTAGCACAGTTCGAAAAGTATTCACTTCGGGGTGTAAAGCCGATTATTGGAGCAATTTTCAGAAGTTCAAAGGCGTCTAAGCGTTCTGCAGAAACCCTGCTTGAAACTGGCCGAGAGCGGTACTCTGGTAACTGGATCTCTTTGTCAGTCATTTACCTTGTCAGCACAACCCGTGTTAAAGCTTGGAGTTCCGTGCTTGAAACACATATGAAGTACACACCGGAGGCCAGGAACACACCGTCACCACCCCGTCCGTCCCAGTAGTGGGTGTGTGAGCCTGCTGGTATAACTCCCAGTTCTTGAGTTCTCACAAGTCGCCCAGCAGCGTCATAGATGTTCAGGGTCAAGGGAGAAATGCTGATGCTACAGAACGACAAATTCACTCCTGTCGTCATGGGATTGGGGAAAGCCAGTATGCCTGTTGCAGTTACTTCTTCGGGAGAGTCGATTGCCAGCTCCTCCTCAACCCAACAGGCAATGCCGGGGGCCGGTAGCCCTCCTGCCTGAGTGAAAGATCCTCCCACATAATGGTCAGATCCGTTCACTGCAATCTCATGGACCGAGTGATTCGTTCCGCTTCCCAACGCCGACCAGGAACTCCCGTCCCATCGGGCGATGCGGTTTGCCGGATTGCCCCCTGCTTCGGTAAAATGACCACCCACATGGACATCGGAGCTATTTACTGCAAGAGCTTCTACCCGATAGTTCAAGCCGCTACCCATGGCTGACCAGGAAACACCGTCCCAATGAGAAATGTAGTTGACAGGAACTCCTCCAGCCTCCGTGAACCTGCCACCCACATAGATGTCCTGGTTATGAACAGCGATCGCAGTTACCCGGTTGTTCACTCCACCTCCCAGGGTGTACCAGGAACTGCCGTCCCACCTGGCTATATTGTTAACTGTATTCCCTCCGGCTTTATTATAGCTGCCACCCACATATACATCTGAACCGTTCAAGGCAACTGCGAAGACATTCACATAGCTTCCTCCAGTTACCCCAGTTCCCAGAGCGAACCAGGAACTGCCATCCCATCGTGCGATATGATTGACCGTAGCCCCTCCAGCCTCTGTGAATCTGCCACCCACATAAACATCCGAGCCATTTACTGCAATGGAATAGGCAGTTGGTGTCAGTGGACCATTTACACCTTCTCCCAAAGCTGACCAGGAACTGCCGTCCCAACGAGCAATGTTATTGACAGCAGCCCCTCCGGCCTCTGTGAATCTGCCGCCTGCGTACACATCTGAACCCATAACAGCGATGGAATAGACCTTCGGAATTCCAACATCAATACTTACTCCATTGCCCAATGCCCGCCAGGAACTTCCGTCCCATTGTGCGATGCAGTTGACGTTGATTCCCCCTACTTGACTGAAATCACCGCCCACATACAGATCCGAGCCGCTTACTGCTATGCTGTAAACCTCGCCGTTTGGACCATTTCCAAGGGGTGACCAGGAGTCTCCGTTCCATCGGGCGATGTGGTTAACGGTAATCCCTGTTGCCTGGCTGAGGTAACCACCGGCGTACACGTCCGGGGCAGTCACTGCAATGGCTTTTACAACACCGTTGACACCGTTTCCCAAAGCCGACCAAGAACCGCCGTCCCATCTTGCGATGTTGTTAACGGTAATTCCCCCCGCCAGATCGAATTCACCACCCACATACACATCAGAACTACTCACCGTGATGGAGTTAACCCTGGAAGAGCCAGCACCGCTGCTTACGCCATTTTCCATTGCATACCAGGAACTGCCGTCCCACCTGGCTATGTGATTGACAGTGTTCGCCCCTGCTTCAGTGAACATGCCCCCCGCGTACACAATAGAGTCGCTTGCAGCAATGGTAAGAACTATTGGAAAGCTGCCACCACTTACACCATCTCCCAGCGCATACCAGGAACTGCCGTCCCACCTGGCTATGTGATTAACAGTATCTCCCCCCGCTTGAGTGAACCTGCCTCCCACGTAAACATCAGAGCCGTTCACGGCGATAGCGTTAACCCTTGGCGTGTCACCACCGCCACCGGTCACACCATCTCCCAGAGATGACCATGAATCTCCCTCCCACCGGGCGATGCGATTTGCGGTAATCCCTCCGGCCTCTGTGAAGTATCCGCCAGCATAGATCTCCGAACCACTCACGGCGATGGCTCGGACTGAACCGTTCACACCGTTTCCTAAGGCCCGCCAGGAACTGCCGTCCCATCTTGCAATGTAGTTTGCCGTGATCCCTCCGGCCTGGGTGAAAGCTCCGCCCACATATACATCTGAACCACTCACGGAGATGGCATATACTTTGCCGTTCACACCGCTTCCCATGGCTGACCAGTCAGTACCGTCCCATCGGGCTATACCGTTTACCGTAACCCCGCCAGCCTCGGTGAAGTTACTTCCCACATACACATCCGACCCACTCACTGCGATGGCTGTCACTGCTTCGTTTACACCTGGTGGCACACCGAAAGGGATGTCCCAGTAGCCATTAGCGCTCCGCCCTTCAGGGGTGCAGGCAGTTTCCATAGACAGGGATTTGTCTGGAAGGAATAATGGCTCCCCCTCGGAGCTGCAGGTCATATGGAATCCTGTGGGATCAAAACTCCCCGATATTCCCTCTGAAAGTGATCCGTCTGGAGAAAGTACGGTTGCAAGGGAGGGATTGGTTTCGGCAAGTGCTATTGAGATGCTTGCGAAAAGAATGAAGATCAGACAGGTCATCATGTCTTCCTCTGTTTATGAAAAATCACTACCTGCAAAAAACCATGCACAGTGTTAATAAGCATATGGACCGCAGCTGACCCGAAGATGCACAGGAACGCACACAAGATAGGTTTCATACGGCTGCCTCGCTTTCCTAACTATGATTAAGCCAGCCTGTTGCATTGTCAATGGTGAAGTACTCAAAGAGGTTTCCAATGTGAGCTGACGACCATGAAAGATCTGATCACAGCAATGGAGAAGCTTCGCGATCAGGTGATGGATGACAGGAGAATCCTGTTCCTCGTTACGAGAAAGCAGCGGGACATCTGCAGGGCCCCGGGCCTGCTCCGGTAACGAACCAGATGCCCATGGTATCGGGTTTGAAGCGGATGACCGTTTCGCCGGTTCTGACCAGCCCCGTTAGCGGGCGTGTTCGGCTCTCAGTCCTGGCTGAGGCTTATGTCCCTTAGTCGGATCCACCCGAAGACTCCCTGTGAACTCCCGGCGATCCTCAGCCAGTTGCTGTTCTGTTCAACCACCTCCGCGGCGGTTCCTCCCTGCAGTGTGAAGAGAACCGCCGAGGATGTGTCGGCGCCTGAGTGGACCGGGGTGTCCGCAACTGCGATGGCGTAGGTGATCCCCGCCGCCGGGGCCCATACCCTTTCAAGGCCGGTGGTATCCACCGGAGCGCTTTCCGGGGGAAGCCATCTGTAGCGGAAGCTTCCCGTGGCTGTGGCCTGTGCGGTGCCCGGAATGAACCCCAGCCATCCATTCAGTGTTATGACGGTGAGTTCAACGGTTTCCCCGGGAAGAAGGATCCCATAGATGGTGGAGGCGGAATCGGGTCTATTGTAAACGCAGATGGAGTCCCCGGGCTGGAACGCAACCGAGAGGATCGCAGCATGTAAAAGGAAGATAAGCATGGTCAACCTCCATTGTTTCTATTATGACAATGTTTCCCCCGGCGGGGAACGGCTTTGACCTGAGGGGCAAAATTGACGATTATTGCAGGATCGTCCAGCATGTTCAGGAGGGGGTTTTAATGAGGGTAACGCTTGTGTACCCGAAGTATTCCGAGGGCAGCCATTCCCTGTATTTCCCGTTCGGCCTGGCCTATGTAGCCTCATCGCTTCAGAATGCCGGTCATACGGTTACGGTGGTTGACATGGAGGGGGACTTCCTTTCCGGGGACGAGGCCCTGGGGCGCATAGTGGATTCATCCCCTGAAATGGTTGCCTTCGGTGGAATGGTGACCCGCTTCAGATATGTGAAGGAGATGGCCCTGATGGTCCGCCGTGAACTGCCGGATGTGTTCCTCACCGCCGGCAACAGCGGAGCCACCACCGTTCCTGAGATATACCTCAGGTCCTGCGGACTGGACTGCGTGGTCCTCGGCGAGGGCGAAGCCACCGCGGCGGAGCTCGCCGACGCGGTTTCCATGGGGATGGACTTCAGGGCCGTGGCCGGCCTGGCCTGGCTCTCGGAGGATGGAACCCTGGCTAAATCACCCCCCAGGGAACCCATTGCCGACCTCGACCTGCTCCCCTGGCCCGCCTGGGACCTCTTTCCCACCGAGAACTATGTGTCCAGCATGGACCACCGGCAGCAGAGGGTAAGGCACATGGAAGTCCTTGCAAGCAGGGGCTGCCCCTACAACTGCGTCTACTGCTACAGGATCTACGGCAGGAAGGTGAGAAGGCGCTCACCGGAGTCCATCGTGGCGGAACTGAAGGAGCTCGTGAGGCGTTTCAGGATCGAGTACACCGGTTTTCCCGACGATCTTTTCACCAGCGACAGGGATTTCGTTATGGAGACCTGCGGTCTTATGAAACGGGAACTCCCCGGTCTCAGGTGGTCATGCCTGGGAAGGGTCAATACCGTTGACAGGGAAATGCTTGAGACAATGCACGACGCCGGATGCGACTGGATCGCATACGGAATAGAGTCCGGCAGCGACGAGATGCTTTGCAGGATGAAAAGGGGCGTTACTGCGAAACAGTGCCTCGAAGCCATACGCCTCACGGAATCTGTTGGAATACACGCCGACGGCAGCTTCATCATTGGGATGTTCGGAGAGACCAGGGAATCGGTGCGCCAGACGGTGGACTTCTGCAGGGAGGCGGATATCACCGCCCCCATGCTTTTCGTTACCCCCTATCCCGGTACCGCGATCTTCCGGGAAGCTGTTGAGAAGGGGCTCATCGGTGATACCGAGGAATTCCTGTGTTCCATGAACGCCGCCGACGAGCTTCTTGTGAACCTCACCGACTTCACCGACGGGGAGCTCATCGACCTCAGGGACTGGGCCCAGGGGGTCATAGGCCGGAGCTACCTGCTGAGAAGGCCCCTGAAAAGGATACCCGCACTTCTCTGGAAGCACTTCACACTGAGGGGCTTCAGGGGGCTCTCCCATGACGCAAGGGCCTTCTTCCGTTCAATGTTCTCAAGGGGAAGGGCCGGGGAATGAACATGCGGGATCCCATGGCGACAATGGAAAAGCTGCTGCCCCGTTCCTCCGCCATCATTCTCGCCGCGGTGGTGCTTCCCAGGCTGTTCTGGTTCTTCTCCCTGGGGGGGCAGCTTCCAGAGCCCACCCGTGACCAGGCCCTCTACATTCATACCGCAGGGCAGATCGCCTCTGGAGAGGGATTCTCCTTCTCAGGGGAGCTTGGGATGGCCAAGAATCTCCGGAACACCGAAGACAACGCCCAGAGGGTATGGACACAGGACCCGGGGTACATGTTCGGCCTCGCTCCGGTGAACACCCCCACCGCTGTGATGGAGCCTGGATACCCGGTTCTGCTGGCTGTTTTCTTCCGTCTTTTCGGCGCTGTAACCGGTTCTGTCTTTGCACTTAACATGCTCTTTTCCCTGGCCGGGGCCTTTGCCCTCAGAAGGCTGGTCGCCGATGCGTGGGGGCCTCTCTCCGGCTTCATGGCGGCGGCTCTCTGGGCCCTTTACCCACCCTATGTGTACTATTCGGCATACGCCATGACGGAAACCGCCCACTTTGCCCTGCTCATCATATCCCTGATGTTCCTGTTCCAGGCATTCCGGGGAAGGGGTACCGGCATCATGGCCGGGGTTTCCCTGGGCGCATTCTTTCTTATTCGGGCCACTTCCATTTTCCTCCTTCCCCTTGAAATGCTCTTCCTTGCCCTGGGGAAGAGGTGGAGGCAGCTTGCCTTCATATCCCTTGGCTTTGCCGCGGCGGTATCACCATGGGTCATCAGGAACGCCTTGGTCATGGATTCGCCGGTTCTCATGCCCACAAAGGGAGCCCTCAATCTCTGGATGAGGAACAACCCCGATGTGCTGGCCCTCGAGGGGATACATGTTCCCGGGGACATTCCGGTGAATTCACCGGAACTCCTTGTTTACCCCTCCACCGACTCCATCCCCGGGGAGCTTGCGAGAAGCAGCGCCCTGGGGGAGGCGGCAAGGGAGTACATGTTCCAGAATCCCAGACTGATGCTGTGGCTTTCAGGAGCCAGGGCCCTGGAGTTCCTCGGTCCCGGGGGGAGTACCCTGGGCGGCCGGGGAAGGACCGCTGGCCTTCTCATCTATCCGCTGATGTTCTTCGGCGCACTGGGGCTGTGGCGGAACAGAAGGCGGCCTGAAACCCTTTTTCTCTTTTCTGTTTTCATTCTGTATCTCATTCTCCATGCCGCCGCCCACGGAGGCGTGAGGTACAGACTGCCCGTTGACGCGGTCTTCCTGATGGGGATTGCCATGTGCAGGAAGTGCCGGGAGGGGGTGTCATGCGCCGCCTGAGACGGATCCTCTTCGTTTTCCCGGAAACCAGATACCCCTCCGGGCAGCCCAGTCTCGGGATTGCCATGCTCTCCGCCGTGGCCAGGGAAGCCGGGGCGGAAACAGCCCTATGTGACATGTCCTTCACAGGGGACCCCTTCGGTTCCCTGGAGAAACAGCTTTCCCGGTTCCGGCCCGACGCAGTTTCCATTACCCTCGTAACGCCGCAGATACGGGCTGTCCTCACCGCCTGTGAAGTGGTGAGGAAGACAGCCCCGGATGCCTTTCTGATGATAGGTGGGCCCCATGCCACGGTGCTTCCCCTTGAAACCCTGGAGACCTCAGGCGCGGACCTCGTCTACGCCGGGGAGGGGGAGAGGGCCTTCAGAATGATCATCGACGGCGCGGACCCCGGAGACATACCCGGAGCCTGCTTCATGAGGGACGGCTCTCCGGTGCTGGTTCCCGGAAGGCTTCTTGTGGATGATCTCGACACCCTTCCCATGCCGGACAGAACCATTTTCGACATGAAGAAGTATTTCCAGACATGGTATTCCATGGACAGGGTGGACCCGTCCCTCCGGGGCACCACCATAATGGCTACACGGGGATGTCCCTACCATTGCACCTTCTGCCAGCCGACCCTGTCGGAGATATTCGGAAAGAAAATGCGGAAGCGTTCGCCCCAGTCCATACTCGACGAGCTTCAGTACCTTGTCCGGGAGTATTCCATCAACGCCTTCATGTTCGAGGATTCCACCTTCATAGTCGATCATGAATGGGTGGGGGAGATATGCAGGGGAATGCTGGACAGGGACCTGAAGCTGAGGTGGTGCTGCAATGTCCGTGCGGACCTCCTCACCGAGGAACTCCTCGACACCATGGTAAAGGCCGGTCTTTCGAAGGTTAACATGGGCGTGGAATCCGCTTCCCAGAGGGTTCTTGACGATATCTACAAGAAGGGGATCACAGTTGAGGGAGTGAGGAAGGCCCTCAGAATGTGCCGCTCCAGGGGGGTTTTCGTCCAGGGCTACTTCATGCTGGGAGCCCCGGGGGAAACCGTGGAGGAGATGAAGAAAACCATTGCCTTCGCAGCCCACGAGCCCTTTGACGACGCGCTTTTCGATATTACCACCCCATTTCCCCACACCGAACTTTGGGAAATGTCCAGGGACCTTATCGATGCGGATTATTCCGAGTTCGACTGTTTTCACAGAAGCGTCTACAGACTTGACGGAATATCACCTGAGGAAATAGAGAAGCTGAAGAGGAACGCGTTCTGGAAATTCTACGCCCACCCGGCCAGAATACTGAGAACATTGCGCACTGTTCTGGGCCCCAGGAACTTCAGAAGAACATTGCTTAAGGTGAGGAGAGTATGAGAGAGATAATGGTTACCATCGACGACGGCGGGATGCACACGGCGGTGAACGCCGCCATCGAAAAGTGCATACCCTCGGGAAACATCGGAAGGGTGAGCATCATGGCCACCGGCCCGTGTTTCTCCGAAGCCATAATGAGCACAATGGCGGGGGGTGTAAGGCTGGGGGCCCACCTCGACTGCTGCAGGGGACCCTTCCTGCTTCCCGAAAGCGATTTTCCAGATTCATTCCCGGCCTGGCTCAAGTCCGCCGAAGCCCTTTCGGCCAGGGTCAGGAAGGAGTGGTCCGCCCAGATCGAGAGAATCCTTTCCTCCGGGGGGGTGGTCACCGCCCTGGACAGCCACAGGCATCTCCACCACATACCCGCCCTCCAGGATGTCATTATCTCCCTGGCCGGGGAGTACGGCATAAGGACCATACGTTCAGCGGTGCTTCCCGACAGATTCTCCCGGTTCCCCGCCGGCCTGAAGCTCAACTCACTGGGGACCGAGTTCCAGGAAAGGCTCCGTAGTGAAGGATTCGTTACCACCGACAGGATGCTTGGTTTCGGCAGGGCTGGAAGGATAACCGGCAAGTACCTCATGAAATACACGAAGGAATGCTCAACGGGGACCACCGAGGTGGTGATGCACCCGGCGACCGGTGAGGTATGGTCACCGGGGCAGACCGGGGAGCTTGAACTCATACTGTCCCGGGAATTTGGTGAGTGGTGCGGAAGCATAAGCCAGAGGGACTGATCCTTCTTCTGGCCCTCCTTGCCAGGCTTGGGGTGTTCTACCTGGCCGCCGGGGGATTCTTCCTTGTGGGGGAGGGGAAAACACAGGCCAACCTGGCGGAGAATATCCTCTCCGGAAGGGGCTTCATGCTTTCGGAGTCCATGCTTTACGACCAGGACCCGAGGCGGGATGCCCACCTGGAGTTCTTCCGGGAAGCGGGGGGGTTCTATGGAGCCCTGATCCCGGAGAGGCCTACCACCTTCCTGGTCCCGGGCTTCGCCCTTTTCGAGGCGCTGATATTCATGATCTTCTCTCCGGGAAACCTCCTTGCCGTCATAGGTGTTCAGCTTGCCCTGGGAATACTTACAGTTTACCTGGGAATGCGTCTTGCATCGCGGTTCCTTTCCGGTAGGTGGTATTTAGCCGCGGGGTTGTTCATGGCCCTTGATCCCTTCGAGCTATATTTCCAGGCCATTCCGGCCACCCAGGCCCTGTTCTCACTGCTGTTCACCGCCGGTCTGCTCCTGTCGGTGATCTTCCTGGAAAGGCCTTCCCCCCTGGAGGGGGTTTTTACCGGGCTTCTCTGGGCAGCAACCTTTCTTGTGAGGCCAGCCGCCCTTCCCATGGTGATCTGGCTGGCGGTGGTCTACCTGTTCTCCCGTAAATTCTCTCCCAGACACCTTGTCTCAGCGGGGCTTCTTGTGGCTGTGTTCTTCGGGGCGCTTCTCCCATGGATGATACGGAACAGGTCCACCATGGGCCGTTACCAGCTTCTGCCCCTGCAGAGCGGCGTGCAGCTCTGGGAGTTCAACGGCAGGATATTCACCGACCACTTCGGTGAAGAGCAGGAGGGGGCAAAGCTTCTCTACGGACCGGTTCGGGCAAGGTGGATCAACCGCCTGAACAGACCTGAACTTGCGGAGTTCCCCCGGTTCACCCACGAGACTGAGTTCCAGAGGGACAGCATACTCAATCACACACAGATGGAGTTCCTGAGGGCGAACCCCGTTCTTTTCCTGGAGCTTTCCGCCTGCAGGTTCGCTGAGTTCTTCAAACCTTTTCCCCTTAACGATTTTTCCTTTGCCCACACCTTTCTCGGAATGCTCTCCTTCTTCTGGGTGGGTCTGTTCTTCGCCGCGGGGACCCTGCTTCTGGTTTACAGGGGCTCACCCGGGGTGTACCTGGCCGGGGTCATAGCGGGATACATTTTCATGCACCTTCTCACCGCCTCGGGCACGCCCCACCGGGTGGCGCTGGACGTGCCGCTGTTCATCGCCGCCCTCATGGGACTGAAATTCTGCCGGGACAGGTACAGGGCCTCGAAAGAACTTCCATGAGGATACTTGCCGTGAAGACCCACGCCTTCGGAGACGCCCTCATGGCAACCCCGGCGGTGGGAGCCCTCATTTGCGCCGGTCACAGCGTCACAGTCGTTGCCGGTCCCTCTTCACTGCCTGTGTGGGGACGGTTTCCCGGGCTTCAGGGGGTGGTTTCCTCCCCGGCGCCCTGCGGCGCCCTGAAGCTTTTGCGGTGGACCCTGCGCAACAGGCAGAGGGGATACCACAGAGCTATACATTTCGGCTCCGCCACCGGGGCCATGAACTGGGTGAGGTTCCTTGCCCGCTGCCCTGTGACAAGCGGAGCCGACGGCAGAACCGGTTATGGCCTTTTGAAGCCCGCCGCCGCGGACCTCTGCAGGCTCGCCGGGGTGGAATGCCCCGATCTCCGTCCGGTCTTTCCCGTGAGCCCCGGGGAGGCCGCCTTCGTAAAGGGGCTGACCGGGGCGGCTCCCTATGTGGTCATCGCTCCGGGGGGAGCAAGGAATCCAAGGGAGTTCGTACCATGGAAAAGGTGGCCCGTGGAGCGGTGGAGCGCCGTCTCGCTCTTCCTCGAGAACCTGGGTTACAGGGTGTTCCTCGCAGGGGGCTCCGATGACATCAGAGACATTTCAGGGGTTCCCGGCACCTGCCTGGCGGGAAAGCTCACCTGGGGCCAGACCGCCGCCCTTATATCCGGGGCCGCCCTTTTCGCCGGGAACGACAGCGGACCTGCGCATCTCGCTGTTTCCTCCGGGACACAGGCCCTGGTCCTTTTCGGTCCCACGGACCCGGAAGCCCTGTATCCTCCGGGAAGCATTGTACCCGTACGCACCGGTTCACCCTGCGCCCCATGCTACTCGAACAGCGTTTTTCAGGGGTGCCGGGGAAATGGTGAATGCATGTCTTCCATTACACTGGAAGAAGTCATCGAAACCATCAGGGGGATCCTATGAAGATAACCGCCCTTAATCCGCCCTTCCTCCCCCAGTTCAGCAGGGGGCAGAGGAGTCCCGCCGTTACCAGAAGCGGCACCCTTTACTACCCCATCTGGCTCTCCTACGCGGTGGGAGCCCTTGAACAGGCTGGTCATGCCCTGCAGTTCATCGATTCCCCCGCTATGGGCCTCGATCTTGGGGAAACCCGGAAAAGGATAGCGGAGTTCGCCCCGGAACTCGTAATAATAGAAACCTCCACACCGTCCATCATCAGCGACGCCCGCACCGCCGACATCCTTGCTGAGACCGGCGCCTTCGTGTTCCTTGCCGGCACCCACCCGTCCGCCCTTCCTGCGGAAACCGTACTCCTCGGGAACCGGTTCCACGGCGCGATAATCGGCGAGTATGAAAAACCTCTTCTGGAGCTGGCCGGGGCCATTGCCTCCGGGAGGGACCCGTCGGGAATACCCGGCACTGCGCTGAGGCGAGATGACTCCGTTGTTGTCACACCACCCAATGGCTATCTGGAGGACCTTGACTCACTGCCCTTCGTCAGCTCGGTCTACGCCGCCCACCTCCCTGTGGAGAGATACAACAACCCCAATGCCCTGCACCCCCAGGTAATGATAATGGGGGGGAGGGGCTGCCCGAACAGGTGCAGTTTCTGCGTGTTTCCCCAGACCCTCACCGGAAGGTCATACAGAAGCAGGTCAGCCTCCAATGTGGTCGAGGAGATGCTCTGGGTCCAGGATAACATGCCCGGGGTGAGGGCGGTCTTCTTCGAGGACGACACCATAGCGGCGGACTCCGCAAGGCTTCGGGAACTGGCCGGGGAGATGATGAAGCGGGGGGTTACCATTTCATGGACATGCAACATGAGGGCCTCGGTGGACATTGAGACACTGAAGCTCTGCAGAAGTGCCGGGCTTAGATCGGTCTGCGTCGGTTTCGAAAGCGGTTCCGACCAGATCCTGCTGGCGATGAAGAAGGGGCTTTCCACCTCCAGGATGAAGCAGTTCGCCGAAGACGCGGCAGAGGCCGGTATCCTGGTCCACGGCTGCTTCCTCTACGGGATTCCCGGGGAAACCAGGGAGACCGCCATGGCCACACTGAAATTCGCCCTGAAGCTGAACCCGGACACGGCACAGTTCTATCCCCTCATGGTATATCCCGGCACCGACGCCTACGACCAGGTGGTGAAGGCCGGTATGCTCGCCGCCGGAAGCTGGAGGGACTGGCTGAAGGAGGACGGCACCCACGCCTGTGTGGTGCGTACCGGTGACATGAGCCCCGATGAACTGGTGGAGTTCTGCGACTACTCCCGAAGGAAATTCTATCTCAGGCCCGGTTACATACTGAAGAAGGCCTGGCGGAGCCTTTTCGACCCCGGGGAACGGCACAGGACCCTCCTGGCCTTCAGAACCTTCAGAAAGTACCTTTTCAGGCGGAAAAATGGCTGACGCAGCGGTTGTGATCCCCTTTCGGGGCCGGTGGAGCACCCTCGAACCTCTGATGGAAGCCCTTGCCCTTCAGACGGTGCGTCACAGGCTGCAGGTTGTTCTCAGCGTTGACGGCTCCGGGGGCCCTCCCCCGGAAACAGCCTCACTCACCGACCTCGTGGTTACAGGGGAGCAGGCGGGACCCGCCGCGGCAAGGAACAGGGGATGGCGCCGGGCGGATGCCCCGCTTATCCTCTTCACCGATGCGGACTGCGTGCCGGAACCCCGCTGGGCCGAGGAGCTGATCCTGGGCCTCGGGGGTGAGTACGACGGGGTAAAGGGGGTATATTCCCGTGGCGGCACCCGGGTGATACAGAGGCTGGCCCAGGTGGAGTTCGAGGAAAGGTACCTTATAATGGCCCGGAGGGAATCGATTTTCCTTGCGGACACCTACTCCGCCGGATTCAGGAGGTGCACCCTGGAAAAGCTGGGGGGGTTCGACGAGGGCTTTCCGCTTCCGGAGCACGAAGACGTCGACCTCTCCTGGAGACTTATACGCCAGGGCGGGAAAATAGGCTTCATTCCCGGAGCCAGGGTGGCCCACACCCACAGGGGAACCTGGATGGAATACTTCCGCCTCAAGCTGAGGAGGGGCAGATGGAGGGTGATGCTCGTTAGAAGATTCCCTGAAATGGCCGTTAACGACGGCTACACACCCCATGCCATGAAGCTGCAGATGGCGCTCTGCGGCCCCATCGTCCTCTCCCTTTTCCTGGTAACCGCCCTTCCCTTCGTTTTCCCGGGCCTCCTGGTCCTGTTCCTGCTGTTCTGCATACCCCTTGCCCGGGCGGCCCTCCGCACCGATCCCGCCATGGTTCCACTGGTGCCTCTCTTCGCCTTCTGGCGGGCAGCGGCCCTTGCGGCGGGTGCCTCCTCCGGGATGCTTGAAAGGAGGCGGCCTTGTTCGCCCCTATAAGGAAGCAGCAGAGGGTGCTCATTTCCTTCCTGGCCCTGGCCGACCTCATAACGGTGCCCTCCGCCCTCCTCCTCACCTGGTTCCTCAGAACCGAGCCCTTCAGGGGCTACCTTCCCCAGTTCGCCCACACCCTGGGAACATATCTGAGCACCATTCCAGCCCTCTGTGTGATAATGGTGGTTTCCTGGTGGGCGGCGGGGATGTACTCCGTTTCCGTTCAGACAAGCGCTTTCTCCGGCCTCACCAGAAGGATCAGGGCCACTGTGTACCTGGCTGTTTCCATAATGGCGGTGAGCTATCTGATAAAAATGGATTATTCCAGGATAATGGTGTTCATCTTTATCATTGCCTCCATGCCGGTGAACGCTCTCCTCCGATGGATACTGGGAAGGATAGCCAGGGCAGCCGCTCCCTGCAAAGAGGCGCCCGCCACACTGATAATCGGCTCCGGCGAGTTCGCCGAGAGGGTGATCAATTCTCTGAAGAAGCTGCCCGAGCCCAGGCACAGAATACTCGGTGTCCTCACCGAGTCACCGGTCTCCCACGGGAAGATCTGCGGAATAGAAGTGATAGGCACCGCCAGCGACCTCCCGAGGCTGTCGAAAAGCCTCTCCATCGATGAGGTGTTCTTCGCAAGCGGCTCCATGAGCAGAACGGAGATGCTGAAACTGGTGAACTCCGTGGAGAGCCAGGATACGGTATTCATGCTGGTAACCGACCTCTTCGAGATAGCCACGGGAATAGCTGACCTCAGCAGCATAAGCAGGATACCGGTGGTGGAGATCGGTCCCTCGCAGAGGGGAGGTTTTCATTCCTTCGTGAAGAGAACCACCGACATAGCCGTTTCCTTCATACTGCTGATCCTGCTCCTGCCTCTGATGGCCTTCATCTGGGTGGTCCTCTTCATAACGGGGAAGGGATCCCCCATCTTCAGACAGAGAAGGATGGGCAGACACGGCGAGCCCTTCACCCTGTACAAGTTCAGGACCATGAAACCGGAAGCGAACGAGTACGAGGTGGCTCCCATGCGCAAGGACGATCCCAGGGTGACCTTCGCCGGAAGGATACTCAGGCGGACCAGCCTTGATGAACTGCCCCAGCTTTTTAATGTTCTCACCGGCAGCATGAGCATGGTGGGACCAAGACCGGAGATGGATTTCATAGTTCGCGACTACAACGCCTGGCAGAGAAGACGACTGGAGGTCAAGCCGGGCATAACGGGACTCTGGCAGATAATGGGCAGGAAGGACCTTCCGCTCCACGAGAACCTGGAATATGATTTTTACTACATGCGGAACCAGTCCCTCATGCTGGACATGGCCATACTGGCCAGAACGGTGGTAACCGTTCTGAAGGGGAGAGGAGCCTACTGATTTCCACATTCCTTCTTGCAGCCCTCGCCGCGGTCTGGAGCTTTTCAGGACCGCTGGAGAGGGGTCTGGGGGTTCACCCCGCTTCCTGGAGCAGAAGCCCGATTTCCGCCATGTCCGCCCCGGCGGGTCTTGGCAGGATAGCCGGGCTCCAGGCGGAGTCCGCCTGGGGATACGGCGAAGATGCCCACTCCTACGCCGCGGCTGCTGCAATGCCCCTGGGAACAGGGGGATTTTCCGCCGGAGCCGGCGGCGGCTGGAACGGAGCCAATCACTCCAGGTTCTTTCAGCTGTCCGGCTGCTATGTTCTCACCGGTGATCCCATTGGTTTCATGGAGGGGCTTTTCGGCCCCAGCATAACCACCGGCGCCTCCGCCGGGGTTTCCACCGACAGCACCGGATCCACCGAAGCCTGCATCGACCTTGGCCTTCAGTTCTCCCTTTTCCCCTCCTTCGCCCTGGGGCTCAGCTACTCCGATGCCTCAGCCGACGGTGTCTTCAGAACCGGTTTCAGCCATGTCTTCAACCGTAATCTGCTGGTCCATGTCAACTACGGCGACGAAACCTGGCAGGCCGGGGCGGAGCTTACTGTGAGACCGGCTTTCAAGCTGCTCTCGGGAACCGACGGCCAGGGGCTCAACTGCGGCTTCTCCCTTTCCCGGGAGAACTGGACCCTCGCCTACGGAGCCAGGTTCATGGAGAACTCCATTGCCCACGGCGCCGGAGTATCAAGGGGGTTCCCATGACAGCGGTGCTTCTTGTGTGCCTGGTCTGTCAGGCGGCTGAGCCTTCGGAGCCCTTCTTCGGAGTGCTCCTGAAGGGTACCGGTTCCGCTGACATTCGCCAGGGACTTTCCGATCTGGGGTCCGACACCCTCATGGCCTTTCCCGAGGCCAACTACGAGAACGGCTCACTCAGGCTCCACGCCAGGTTCGCAGCCGATTTCCAGGCGGACACCTCCAGCGTGGTTTTCAAGCCCGTCTCAGCCGGGGGATTTTTCCGCTGGCCCGGTTCTCCATGGCTGTCCGCAGGGGTATTCAGGGGAATGAACGAGCCATTCATACAGGGCCTCGAGAACCCCGTTTCCGAATGGAATTCCACCGGTGCCCTGGAACACGGCGGAGTTTCCGCCGAGGCCGGCGGTGTGCTTGGCTTCGACGGTTTCTGGAACCAGTACGGCGATTCCCTCTCATGGTATGGAATACGATCGCCCTGGATGGGGTTCGGCATGGTGTCCTGGCAAAGCCTTGACCACCGAAACGACAAAAGTGAAACCATATCCGGTTTCCTGGACCTGAGGAAGCTGCAGCCCTGGTTCACCCTGACGGAACAGGAGGACAGCTGGTCCACCGATGTGGAACTGAGGGGATGGAAGCCCTTGTCCCTGCCATCGGCAACCATTGAGATGGTGCCCTCGGTCACCTGGTGCGAGGATTCCACCGTGGTTGCCCTGGGCAGTTATCTCAGGGGAAGGACCGCCTCCTTCAGCGGTTATCTAACCGCTTCCGCCAACACCGGGGAGCCCGGGGAAACCTCCCTTGAGACCGGCTTTGACATGCTGTCCAGAGATGGTGTGGACTGGTCACTTTCCGCGGGCCTTCACCGTATGGAAGACTTCTCCGGAAGGCTGTCGGGCCAGTACAGGGCGGCCCCGGCAGGCTGCGGCGGAAGCCTTTCCCTGGCCGACGACAGCCTTGCGCTTACCATCTCCGCCCTCTACTCTCCAGTCCGGGGTGTCAGTTCCGTTCTGTCTGTCACCACCGACCTCTCCACCGGTTCCCCGGACCCCGGATGTCTCTTCAGTGTCCACGGACGGAGCAGCAGAGGCCTGGCGGGATTCACCGTTGAATGGCATGAGGGCGTAACGGAACTTCGACTGGGGGTATCCGCATGGATAGACTGATTGCATTATCTTTGCTGCTGTGTTCCTGCGGCCTTTTCGTTCCAGCAGCCAGGGAAGACGCACAGGGGATGGTGTTCCACTACCCCGCCGCGGCGTCGGTCCAGCTGGTGGGCGACTGGAACCACTGGGGAGGCATCACCGACGCCGCCGGAACCGTCGACCCCTTGACCGGGGCCATGGAACTGAGTGACGGCTTCTGGCGGGGCGCCCCCCCGGAAGACCTGGCCAGGGGAAGGTACAGATATGCCTTTCTCGTGAATGGCCATGAGCTTCACAGTGACCCTCTGAACCCCCGGAGCGCCGAGTTCAGAGGCAGCAGGGTGTCCCTTCTTATAATTGACTGAAGAACTTGCAGTATCCACCGAAAGGGGTAACTCTTGGCTTCCGTGAGGTTTGATTCTGTCGGCAAGGTTTATGCTCCCGGTTCCAGAGCTCTCTGTGATTTTTCCCTGGACATAGAAGACGGCGAGTTCGTGGTGCTGGTAGGACCCAGCGGCTGCGGCAAATCCACCACCCTCCGGATACTTGCCGGTCTCGAGGAGCCCACCGAGGGAAGGGTCTACATCGACGGCGTGGACATAACGGACACCGAGCCCTCGAAAAGGGACATTGCAATGGTTTTCCAGAACTATGCCCTCTATCCCCACATGTCCGTGTTCGACAACATGGCTTTCTCCCTCAAGATGAAGAAGGCCTCGAAGGACAGTATAAAGGAAGCTGTGGAGGATGCCGCTGATATACTGGGCATTTCGGACTATCTGGGCAGGAAACCCAGGGAGCTCTCCGGGGGCCAGAGACAGAGGGTGGCGGTGGGCAGGGCCATCGTAAGGCATCCGAAGGTCTTCCTCTTCGACGAGCCCCTGTCCAACCTCGACGCGAAGCTCCGGGTTCAGATGCGCAACGAGCTCTCGAGGCTTCATTCCAGGCTGAAGGCCACAATGATCTATGTAACCCACGATCAGGCCGAGGCCATGACCCTGGGCGACCGCATCGTGGTGCTGAAGGACGGCTTCATCCAGCAGGTGGCGCCGCCGCTGAAGGTCTACGACGATCCTGTCAACCGGTTCGTGGCTGGTTTCATAGGAAGCCCGGCAATGAATTTCCTCGCCTGCCGGGTGGCATCGGGAAGGCTCTCCGCCATGGGAGCGGACCTCGGCGGGGTTTCGGTTCCCGACGGCTGCTACACCATGGGCATAAGGCCCGAGGATGTCCTGCCCCGGCGGGAGGGACCCCTTTCATGCTCGGTGGAGGTGGTTGAGACCCTGGGCAACGAGAAGGTGATAATTGGCTCGGTCCCCGGGGGGGAACAGCTCACCGCCAGGACCAGGCCGGACATCGATGCCGTTCCCGGAGGAAGCTTCACCTTTGCCTTCGATCTTGAAAAGGCACACTATTTCCATCCCGACCAGACGGAGCGCAGGATATGATCCTATTCACCGCCTTCATAATTGCCCTGGTCATAAGCCTGCTCTTCACGCCCCTGGCCAGCCGGCTGGCCTTCAGACTGGGCATGGTGGACGGTGATTCATCCGAGGAAGCTCCGGGAGTGCCGTCCACAGGCGGGCTGGCCATCTTTCTGGGTTTCACGGCCAGCATACTGGCGGGAATGATTATTTTCCCCGTTCTTCCAGGGCAGACCATTGTGGATACAAGCATTTCATGGAGAATGCTCTGCACCCTGATGATCTCCTCCGGTCTCATGATGACCGCCACGGGCTTCATCGACGACAGAATAGAACTCAAACCCACCACCAAACTCATTCTTCACAGCATCGTGGCCTCGGCGGCGGGGGTTTTCTTCATACTCCGGGGGGCAAAGCTCAGCCTGTTCCTGGATACCGGTGGGCTCTACTGGCTGGCGGCTCCCATAACCCTTCTGTGGCTGCTGGGAATCACCAATTCCATCAACCTGCTCGATCACGCCGACGGCGTGACCTCGGGGATCACAGCCATCGCCGCTTTCTTCTTCGCCGCCCTCAACTTCATCAATGGCAATCCCGCCATAGCCTATGTGAGCGTTGCCATAGCCGGGGCTTCCATCGGCTTTCTGTTCTTCAATTTCCCCCCGGCATCCATATACATGGGGGACAGCGGCTCGAATTTCCTCGGGTTCATGCTGGGCCTGGTGGCGGTGCTTGGGATATACACACCCAGGGGGTCCATCCCGTGGCTCGCCGTGATGTCACCCCTGCTCATCCTTGCACTGCCCCTGGTGGACACCGCAATGGTTCTCATCTACAGGAAAAGGAGGGGGGCTCCCCTCTTCAGGGGCGACAAGAATCATCTGGCCCACAGGCTGGCCAGGCTGGGGTATTCCCGGCGGACCAGCGTGATCATTCTTTACATCTTTTCAGTGGTCATGGGAACCACCGCCCTGCTTCTTCCGACACTCGAGCCATACCAGGCGGTGCTCGCCTTCCTTAACGCCGCCGGGGTGGTTGCCGTGCTCGCGATATTTATTTCCAGTGGCGAGCGGAGGAGCACTTCATGGACAGAGTAGGGTCCAGGATATTCACCGTCCTGATGGCGGTGGTGATGCTCGGTGTGATATTCAGCGTGCTCACCGACAGCAGGAACAGCATTCTCATCAAGGAAATGTTCTATGTGGCCGGGGGATCACTGGCCGCGCTCCTCGGAGGGATACTCCTTCTCAGTGGTGCCCGGTGTTCCTTCCGGCGGCTGCCTCCGGTATCCGTGGCGGCCCTGGCGGGGATCATCCTCTTCTCAATGCTCAGACATCAAACCGGGATCGGTTCTGTGAACGGGCCCTTCACAGTGCTTATGCTTCTCTCCCTTTCGGTCATCACGGTGACCTCCGTGCTTTTCATGAAGAGGGAGGACTTCAGACTCCTCACGGGGATTTTCATGGCTTCCTCGGTGATCCTCTTCGTTTACGCCCTTCTCCAGTGGCAGGGGGTGAACATCTTCCAGTGGGACGCCGCCCTCACAAGGAGCGGCCGGAGCACCGGCAGCCTGGGCAACCCCAACCTCCTCGGAGGATTCGCCTCGGCGGCGATACCCCTGGGAACAGCCTGGATATTCACCCTTCCCCGGCGCTCACTCCTCCTTAAGCGGCTGCTGGCGGCATTCTACGCCCTGCTGGGGGTGTTCGCCATTATCGCCAGCGGAACCAGGGGCAGCCTTCTGGGGCTTCTGGCAGGCTGCACGGCCCTCGCCATCTGGTACATCAGGCGGAACTCCCTATCTCCATCCAGGGTGGTTGCCGTTGTGGTTGTGGCGGCCCTCATCGTGGGGTTCGCCGCCTTTCCCATGTCATCCAGGCTGTCCGAGCTCGACCCCGATGCCGAGGATCAGGGCACCCTCCAGGTGAGGAAGCTCATCTGGTCAGGGGCCGTTTCCGTTTTCATGGACAGCCCCCTTTTCGGCCACGGCCCCGGTTCCTTCCAGATACTCTATCCCGCCCATCGCGATCCCGACTACAACATTCTCGGAGTGAGCCACAACACCCTGCATGCCCACTGCGAGTACCTTGAGATACTTGTCGACCTTGGCCTCACCGGCCTGCTGCTCTGGGGTCTGGCAGTCTTCTTCCTGATGAAGAGGCTCAGATCCGCCGCCCCCCTCGCCGCCGGGGCCTTTGCCGGCATGGCGGCCATGCTTGCCGAGGGGCTGGTCTCCGTTCATCTCAGGTGGCCTCCCACGGCCTGGCTCTTCGCTTTTCTCACCGGGGTTTACCTCGCAGGTGAGGACGAGGGGGAGAAACCGGGCGGATGGAGGTTCATCTGGGCAGTTGCGCTCATAGCCGCTGGAGCGGTGCTCGCCCTGGGTTATGTGAACCACTATGTGCCATCAATGAAGGCCTCAAGACTTGTCTTCACAGGCAAGGACATCTATCTGAACAGAACCGAATCCGCCATGCAGGCCGCCTACGCCGCGGCGGGCCAGTGGCAGACCACAGGGAATCCCGGAGCCCTTGAGGCTGCCCTTGAAGCCTGGACCAGCGCCGCCGCCTTCGCGGACAGCGCCGTGGAGAACTCCAGGAGGGGCACGGAAACGTATCCTCCCGACCTTGGCGGATGGTATGCCCTCGGCAGCGCTCACCTTACCAGGTTCATGATCATGGAACCGCCGGTTCCCGCCCTTCGGACAGCCCTTGAGCAGGCAGAATGGTATACGGGATACACCCCGGAGGAACTGAGCGCAGAACTGGCCAGGGGAATGGCCGCCTACGACACACTTGTATCCATGGCGCCGAACTACGCCGAGGTGCACAACAACCTTGCCCTGGGATACTCGAACATGGGGCTGCCAGGGGAGTCCATGGAAGCCCTTTACCGGGCCTACCTCCTCCACGGCCACCGACGCAGCGACTACTACGAACAGGCCAGGTCCCTGCTGCCCCTGGCTCCGGGATCGGTTCCCGGGCTGAAGCTGATATTTCACCACAGGGTCCGGGGAATCGATGTGTCCGCCACAGGCGGCAGGCTTGATTACCAGACAAGGGAAACGGGAATCACCGCTTCTTTCTGCTATGCATCCATTCCCGGAGGAAGGGACTCCCTGGAGGGTGTCTTCATGGACATCCTGTACAGCGAGCTTCCAGACTCCCTTGCGGAGGTGTTCGCCGGGTCGGTGAGGGGCGCCCCGGAAACTGAGCTCGCCGGTGTGTGGAGGTCCGGGGAGATAGAGGCACTTTCACCGGAGGACAAGCTTCTGGCGGTTCACGAAGATCTTGTCCTCATGGCTTTTCCCGGGGCGTGTTTCCCCGGTCAGTTCCCGGTGGACAGCGGTTTCTACGCCTACCCAGCCGGTGTGCTCCTTGAGAACAGCATGGATAGGGGCCTCTTCCAGAGCGTCATGGATATCTACCTGCTTCAGATGGAGATCGACAGGAATCTCGACGGGACCTTTACCCTTTTCATGAGCCGTAGGTTCAGGGAGAATGCCTCCCCCGGGGCCCTGGAAGGGCTGAATCTGGTAAGGAACGCCCTTGGCGGGAGCAGGACGGCCCTTAGAAGCAGCGTTCCCATGCCATGGCTTTCCGGAAGCCTTCCCGGCATCATCTCCGACACCCTTCACGCCCTTCAGATGTCCGATCCAGGCCGGGGACAGTGGTACGAAATGGAACTGGAGCTGTGCTTCCTTGCGGTGTCTTCCTACTGGTGGGACCAGCAGATCTTCGCCTCCCCGCAGAACCAGTACCTGCTCGAAAGGCTTTTCGCCTGCAGGGACTCCCTTGCACAGATTGACCCCGATCACTGGCAGAGCGGTGTCACCGCCGCAACGCAAAGGACCCTCGAAAGGATCGAGTACCTTACTTCCCCCACCGGGGCGGCAATACTGAACGAGCTTCAGACCGATCTTGTCAGCGGCTCCCCCAGGTCCTCCCCCTGAGGCTGTCACCCCTTTCCGGGGCCACTTGATATGTTCGTGGTAATTGTATAGATTACCTTCACTTGTGCTTGTTCAGCATGGGCGCCCTGCGCCCATTTTTGCTATCAGGCCTGTTATCAACCACGGTTCAGGGAGGTATGCTCTTGTCCCATGACGATGTGCTGCAGCAGGTTGAAAAAATAGTAGAAGAGAAGGGCCTGCTTCTTGTGGATGTCAATCTATTCCAGGCGGGCAGACGGAAGGTTCTCAGGATCCTGGTGGACAAACAGGGCAGGGTCAGTCTCGACGAATGCGCCGGGGTCTCAAGGGCGGTGGGGAACGCCATCGAAACCCTTGACCTGATAGACGGCGGCTACACCCTCGAGGTGAGTTCCCCGGGAATTGGCCGCCCCCTTACCACCCCCGCGGACTGGACACGGTGCGTTGGAAGGAAGATCGAAGTAAAGACCGAAGGCGGGGAGATCACCGGGATACTCACCGGTTTCTCCGGGGATGCCCTGCGCTTCGAGAACGATATTGAAATTGAGGTGGACAGCGTAACAGCTGCCCGTGAAGTTATCTGACAGGAGGGAACGATTTGACGGATTTTGAGAGAATTGAAGCCCTTGCGGGTCTTGTGAAGGAAAAGGGGGTCAACAGGGAAATCCTGCTTAAGAGCCTCCATGCCGGTCTTGTCAAGGCATCCCTCAGGGAATACGGCGAGGAAATGGACATCAAGGTAACCTGGGAACAGGCCACCGGCGACATCCGCATGGAAGCGGTGAAGACCGTTGTGGAGAAGCCCGCCAGGGGTCAGTTTCACAGGGAGATCGAGCTCAGGAAGGCAAGGAAGCTTGAACCCGACTGCGAGCTGGGCGACCAGGTGGCGGTACCGGTGAGCATAACCGACTTCGGCCGGTCAGCGGTGAACGAATTCAGGAGCGAGTTCCTGCTCCTTGTCAAATCCGCCGAGCGGAACCAGGTCTGGAAGGAGTACGCCGACCGTATCGGGCACATCATTCCCCGATGCAGGGTTCAGCAGGTGTACAGGAACCGCATCCTCGTACAGGTTGCGGGGAAGATCGAAGCGGTTGTTCCCGCCGAGGAGAGATCCAGAGGAGAGAGGTACGATCAGGGCGACTCCATCACCCCCATACTGATCAGGGTGGAGAAACCGGAAAGCCTCGAACCGCAGCTGGTCCTTTCCAGGGCGGCACCGGACCTCGTCAGGCGTCTTTTCGAGAGGGAAGCCCCGGAGATAGAGGAAGGGGTTGTCCAGATCAAGGTAATAGCCAGGGAGGCCGGGGTAAGGTCCAAGATAGCCGTTTCCAGCACCGATATGAGAATAGACGCCGTGGGCGCCTTCGTTGGAATGAAGGGCACCAGGGTGCAGTCGGTGATGAGGGAGCTGAACGGCGAGAGGATAGACATCCTCCCATGGACCAGAGACCGCCTTGTCCTGGCGTCCCAGGCCCTGGCCCCGGCCACCGTTCTCCACATACAGACAGGGGAAAGCTTCAACCGGGAAACGGGCTCCATGGAAGAAGTGTTGATCGCCGTGGTCCCCGACGATCAGCTTTCCCTTGCCATAGGCAGGAACGGCCATAATGTGAGGCTTGCGGGAAACCTGGTGGAACGCAGGATCGATCTCAAGACCCAGAGTCAGTGGGAAGAGGAGAATCGCTGGCAGAACATGCTCAGGGTGGATGTAAGCGAACTCCCCGGAGTTAACGACAAGCTGGCCGAAAGGCTCAGCCGGGCGGGGTTCGATTCCGCCCAGATGATAGTGGATGCCGACAGCGAGGAACTCCTCGAGGTTCAGGGGGTGGGGCCGGTGAAGGTCGCCCAGCTGAAGGATGAAGCCGCGGCGCTGGTGGACAGCAGGGTGCACCAGGTCGAAGAGGCCAGGAAACTCGAAGAGGAAAACCCCTTGGAGTCAGAAGAAGAGAACAACACGAATGAAGAGAAATAAATGAGGCCGGAAGTAGGTGATTCCAGTTGACGGAAAACAGCAGTGCAAAAAAACAGAGGGTGTATGAGCTGGCCAGGGAGCTGAACATCTCGAGCGAAGCGCTCCTGAAGGTGCTGAACGAACTCGAGATACCGGCGAAAAGCCATATGAGCACCCTGACCCCCGAGGACACCGCCCGGGTCATCAGCCAGTTCGAGAAGCAGAAGAACGAGGCCAAGACCAGGGCAACCAAGAAGAGAAAGCGCAGACGCCGCAAAAAGAAGACGGTTGTCTCCGCCGAAACGGTGAAGAACGTAAAGAAGACCCTGGCGAAAATGGATTCCGGAAAAACGAAGAACCGGAAAAGCAAGAAGACCCGCTACAAGAAGCAGAAACAGGAAAGACACGAGCAGCGGACAGCCATAAGCCCCGATGGCAATGTCATCAATGTGGCGGAATTCACCAGCCCCTCCGAGCTCGCCACGCAGATAGGCGTTCCCGTGAACACCATAATCGCCACATGTCTCGGCCTGGGAGTCATGGCCACCGCCAACCAGCGCCTCGACACCGACACCATCGCCCTTGTGGCCGAGGAACACGGCTTCAAGATAAAGGAAGTGGCCGAGTTCGGAGCCGAGGCCCTTGAAGAGGCCAGGGTTGCCGGAGCCGAGGGAGAGGCCGAGGAAAGGCCTCCGGTGGTGACCATCATGGGCCATGTTGACCACGGCAAGACCGCCCTCCTCGACCGGATCAGATCCACCAACGTGATCTCAACCGAGTCCGGCGGGATAACCCAGCACATCGGAGCCTATGTGGCCAACGTCGACGATGACCGCCAGATAACCTTCATCGATACCCCGGGCCACGCTGCCTTCACAGCCATGCGGGCCAGGGGTGCCCTGGTTACCGACATTGTCGTTCTGGTCATCGCCGCGGACAGCCGGGTGATGCCCCAGACGAAGGAGTCCATCGAACACGCCAGGGCTGCGGACATCCCCATAATCGTGGCCATAACGAAAATGGACCTTCCCACCGCCAACCCCGACTTCATCAAGCAGGACCTTTCCAAGAGCAAGGTCCTGGTCGAGGAGTGGAGCGGGAACGTTCAGTGCGCCCAGGTATCCGCCATGACCGGAGAGGGCATCGACCAGCTTCTGGAGATGATCCTCCTCCAGGCGGAGATAATGGAGCTCACCGCCTACCCCGACAGGATGGCCAGGGGAACGGTTCTTGAGGGAAGGGTGGATCCCAGAAGGGGCTCCATCGTTAACCTTCTTGTACAGGACGGCACACTGAGGGAGGGCGACTGCTTCGTTGCCGGTCAGTACTTCGGCAGGGCCAGGGCCCTGTTCGACGAGAACGACGAGGAGATATCCGAGGTTCCCCCGGGCTATCCCGTTCAGCTCCTCGGCTCGCCGGGGGTTCCCGACGCGGGCGACTCTTTCATCGCGGTGGAAAGCGAATCCGAGGCCAAGAGGGTGGCCCTCCGCAGACAGATCGTGGAGCGGGAAAGGGTTCTCCACTCAAGGCGCAAGGTTTCCCTGGAGGACTTCTGGGAAACCACCGAAGACGGCGAGAGGGTTCTCAACGTCATCGTCAAATCCGATGTGTCCGGCTCTGCGGAAGCCATCGTGGACACCCTTTCGAAGCTCCAGACCGATGAGGTTGGAGTAAGCGTGATACTCAGCGGCGCCGGAGGCATCACCGAAAGCGATGTCGACCTGGCCGCCGCCTCCAACGCGGTCATCCTGGGCTTCAAGGTGCGCCCGGATCAGAGGGCAAGGGAAAAGGCCGCTGAAGAAGGGGTGGAGATAAACACCTTCAATGTGATCTATGCCCTGGAGGAAACGGTGAAGAAGGCCCTGGGAGGCCTGCTGAAACCCGAGGAGAAGGAAGAGTTCCTCGGCTCCGCCGAGGTGAGGGACACATTCAAGGTCCCGAAGATAGGCGTAATAGCCGGATGCTACATCATAGCCGGCAAGATAAAGAGGAACGCCACCGCCCGCCTGGTCAGGAACGGTGTTGTGCTCTGGGAGGGTGAGATCTCCTCACTGAAGCACTTCAAAGAGGACAGGCGTGAAATGGTGGCCGGGTTCGAGTGCGGAATAGGTCTCGCCCGTTACAACGACATAAAGGTCGGAGACACTATAGAGAGCTTCGAGATAGTGAAGATAGCGAGAGAACTGGAGTGAAACCCAGAAAGAACGAACAGCTGACCAACAGGATACGGATGCTCCTGGCTGATATTCTCAGCCGGGAGATATCCGATCCCCGCATAGCCGATGTGGTGATAAACCGCATCGAACTGGCATCCGACGGCTCCTATGCAAAGGTATACGTGTCTTCCTTCACCGATGCCGGCGAAAACGGCGGAGAAACCGCGGCGGCGCTGAAAAAGGCTTCGGGCTACATCAGGAAGCTGCTTTCTGCGAAGCTGGACATAAGAACGGTTCCCTCCCTGCGGTTCATCTGGGATGAATCGGTGAGGGAGGGTGAGCAGGTGCTTTCCCTTCTGCGGACCATGAACAGCGAAGAAGACTGAGCTTGACCGGAGCCGTCTATCTTCTGGACAAGGGCAGGGATGTCACCTCCCGCCGGGCCGCCGGGGAGGCGGCCAGAGCCAACGGATTCAGGAAATACGGTCACTGCGGCACCCTTGACCCCGATGCCACCGGACTCCTTGTGGTGGTCATGGGCAAGGCTACCCGGCTTGCGCCCTACCTTTCCACCGGGACCAAGCGCTACTCCTTCACCCTGGTCCCGGGTATCGAAACCGACACCCTGGACATGACAGGGGAGGTAATCCGGCGGGCCGACGCCTCGGGAATAACCACTGAAATGGTGGTGGAAGCCCTTGGCGAGGTCACCGGAACCTTCCAGCAGAGGGTCCCGGTCTTCAGCGCAGTGCGTGTGGAGGGGAAAAGGGCCTACGAAATGGCCAGGAAGGGCCTCAGCCCGAAGATGCCGGAAAGGACCGTAACGGTAACCGACTGGAGCCACGGCGAAATGACCGGCGGCAGAATCTCCCTTGAAGCCACCGTTTCCGGGGGAACCTATGTGAGGGCCCTGGCCAGGGACATAGGGCTGAAACTGGGCATTCCCGCGGTGGCTGATGGAATAAGGCGTACCGCGGTATGGAACTTCACCCTCCAGGAGGCATCCACCGAACCCGGCTGCCCCCATGCCCTTCTGGACATGTCCTCGGCGGTGTCCCGGGGCTATCCGGTGGTCCCCCTCTCCCGTGAGGACGCCCTCCGGGTTGTCCACGGGCTCTCCGCTGCCAGCCCGGTAACCGGCACCGCGGCCCTTCTGGGCCCCGGGGGAAACCTTCTGGCAATGGGAACCGGGAACGGCACGGCCATAAAGCCGGACATCGTCCTGGCATCGGAGGAAGAGCTGTGAGCATCGCCGCGCTGGGAGCCTTCGACGGGCTCCATCCGGGGCACCACAGGGTCATAGAGGCCGCCGGGCCATCCCCGGGGATCGTGTTCTTCGAGCCAGTCCCCAGGCAGGTCTTCGCCGGAGCCGGCTGGAGCGAAAGGCTGACCACCGCCGGGGAGCGCTATGAAATGTTGCGGGACAAGGGCATAAATAGTATTATTACACTGCCGTTCGACGGCTGTATGGCGGAAACATCCCCGGAGGAATTCGTGGATATCCTCGCTGATATTGGCCTGTTCAGCGGTTATGTAGTAGGGTACGACTTCCGGTATGGAAAGGGAGCCCAGGGCACCACGGAAACCCTCCGCAGGGATCTGTGCAGACACCGGCTTTCCCTCACTGTGGTAGAACCGATAACCATGGGCTCCGTACCGGTAAAAAGCGGAAGGATAAGAAGTTACATCCGAGAGGGCAATCTTCCGGAGGCTTCACTCCTTCTTGGCCGTTCCTATGGAGCAACCGGCGTTGTGGCCAGAGGCAGGGGTGCGGGCAGAAAACTGGGCTTTCCAACCCTGAACATCAGGGTGCCCGGTTCCAAACTGCTTCCCCCGGCGGGCAGCTACGCCGCCTTCGCCGGAAAAGGTTGCAGCCGAAGGAAGGCCGTTGCTTTTGTTGTTCCCGGGAAGAACCTGATAGAGGTTCATGTTCCCTCAATGGCCGGTGAGCTGTATGGAGAGAGTTTCTCCGTGGAGCTGATATCCTTCCTGAGGGCTCCTGAAACCTTTGGTTCGGAAGATGAACTGAAAAGAAAGATAACAGAGGATCTCATGATATCAATGGAGGTACTGAAAGAATGGCAGTAAGCAGCGAGAGAAAGAACGAGCTGACGATACAGTTCGGAGGAAGCGAAACCAACACCGGGAAAACCGAGGTTCAGATCGCCATCCACACCGAAAGGATCAAACAGCTCACCGAGCACGCGAAGGCGAATCCCAAGGACAACAATTTCCGCAGGGGTCTCCTTAAACTGGTCGGTCAGAGAAGGCGTCTTCTGAACTATCTCGAGTCCAGGGACGTAGAGAGATACAGAACAATAATCAGGGAACTGGGTCTGAGAAGGTAAATTGCCCTCACCACCGTTCCCATCGTAAATCCCGGCATACGGCCGGGAACGCAAGCAAGTGAGTACGTAAGGAAAGTAATGAAAACAATCGTTGAAGAAATGATCGCAGGACGCAAATTAACAATTGAAACAGGCAGAATGGCGAAGCAGGCCCACGGGTCGGTATACATTCAGTACGGCGATTCCTCCGTGCTGGTTGCCGCCTGCAGCGAGCCCGCCTCCAGGGACATGGGTTTCTTCCCCCTCACCATCGAATACCGTGAAAGAACCTACGCCGCCGGCAAGATACCCGGCGGGTTCTTCAAGAGGGAAGGCCGTCCCAGCGAGAAGGAAGTTCTCACCGCAAGGCTCATCGACAGGCCGATAAGACCCCTTTTCGCCCCGGGCTTCAGGGACGAGACCCAGGTTTACTGCCTGGTCCTCAGCTCCGACGGCGAGAACGACCCCAACCTCCTCGGGCTCATCGGAGGCTCCGCTGCACTTATGCTTTCCGACATCCCCTGGGAGGGCCCGGTGAGCGCCATAAGGGTCGGCAGGGTGAACGGCGAGATAGTCCTGAACCCCACCGTCACCCAGATGGAAGAGAGCGACCTTGAACTGGTCGTTGCCGTCAGGGGCAGGGAAGTGGTGATGCTCGAGGGCAACTCGAAGGAACTCTCCGAGGAGATAATCGCCGAAGCCATATCCATGGCCGCCGCGGAAGCGTCAAAGATCAACGATCTTCAGCTGAAGATTCAGAAGATCGCCGGCAGGGAAAAGAAACAGGTTGAAGTGCCCGTTGTTCCCGAAGGCCTCTACGAAACCGTTTACGAAATAGTTGCCGAGGAGCTTTCAGGCGCATACGGCCATGGCAACAAAGAGAACATGGCAGCCGCCATGGAGAACTCAAAGCAGCGCGCCGCTGAAGCGGTGCCCGGGAAGTTCGGCGTAGAGCCCGATGACCCCGAGTACATGAAGTACACCAGGGAGGCCATTCAGAAGGCCGAGAAAGAGTATGTCCGCTCCAGGCTTCTCTCCGACGGCATCCGCTACGACGGCCGCCACAGAACCGAAGTAAGGGACATTCACTGCGAAGTGGGCGTTCTTCCCAGAACCCATGGTTCCGCCCTTTTCACAAGGGGTGAGACCCAGGCCCTCTGCGCAACAACCCTGGGTGGAGACCGCGACGAACAGCGGATAGACGCCCTCCTCGGTGAATACAAGAAGAACTTCATGCTCCACTACAACTTCCCCAGTTTCTCCGTTGGAGAGGTGCGCCCGGTCAGGGGCCCCGGCAGACGGGAGATAGGCCACGGCCATCTTGCCGAGACCGCTTTGAAAAGCTCCATCCCCGGGGAATTCCCCTACACCGTAAGGGTTGTTTCCGACATACTGGAATCCAACGGATCATCCTCCCAGGCAACCATATGCGGAGCCTCACTCTCCCTGATGGATGCCGGTGTTCCCGTGAAGGAGCATGTCGCGGGCATCGCCCTCGGTCTTGTCACCGACGGCGAAAGGTCCATCGTCCTCTCGGACATAGCCGGTGTGGAGGATCACCTCGGTGACATGGACCTCAAGATAGCGGGCACCTCCAGGGGCGTTAACGCCATACAGATGGACCTCAAGGTGGAGGGTGTATCCCAGGAGCTTCTTGTATCCGCCTTCCAGCAGGCCAGGGAGAACCGCCTTCACATCCTCGGTAAAATGAACGAGTGCATCAGCAGCCCCAGGGAGGAACTCAGCGAGTACGCTCCCCGGATCATCACAATGCAGATCGACCGCGACAAGATAGGCAAGCTCATTGGCCCCGGGGGCAAGAACATCAGATACATAACCGAAGAGTCCGGAGCCGAGATAAACATCGACGACGACGGCACGGTTACCATCCTCACCAACGACGGCGAGAAGGCCGAGCACGCCCTGCAGCTCATCGACGGCTTCGTTGGAACACCTAAGATAGGCAAGGTCTACGAGGGAACGGTGGTCAGCATTCAGACCTTCGGCGCCTTCGTGGAGATAATGCCGGGAACCGACGGCCTTCTTCACATCAGCAACATCAGCAAAGAGCGCGTCAGCGATGTGTCCACGGTTCTCAAGCGCGGCCAGAGGGTACGCGTGAAGGTTAACAAGATCCGCGACGACGGCAAGATCGACCTCATCATGAAGGATGTGGATCAGGCCGGAGAAGCGGCGGAATAGTCTGAAGAGGGGCGGCCCGCCGGCCGCCCCTTTTTCGAGGAGGAGCCCCTTGGCCGAAGTTCAGGTAAAGATACTTCCGGAGTACGGCGACCTTCCCCTTCCCGAGCCCGCCACCGGCCATTCCGCCGGGGTCGACCTCAGGGCTGCCATTCAGGAACCGCTGGTCATAGAGCCCGGAGCCAGGGTGCTGGTGCCGGCGGGGATTAAGGTAGCGATACCCCCGGGATTCGAGTGGCAGATCCGGCCGAGAAGCGGCCTTGCCCTGAATCACGGCATCACGGTCCTGAACTCACCGGGCACCATAGATTCCGACTACAGGGGTCCGGTGAAGGTTATCCTCGTGAACACCGGGGCGGAGCCCTTCACCCTCGGAAGGGGTGACCGCATGGCCCAGGCGGTCCTTGCCGCGGTGGAGCCCGTATCCCTGAAAGCGGTCCCGGAGCTTCCCGATACCGAGAGGGGGGAGGGCGGTTTTGGCCACACGGGTCTTTAGGATCGTCGGAACCGCGGCGCTTCTGGCCCTGGCAGCCGGATGCGCCTACAGCTTCCGCGGTACCCTTCCAGACAGCATCCGTTCCGTTCAGGTGAGGCAGTTCAGAAGCAGCGTCACCGAGTACGGCCTGGAACAGGACATAACCGGTCTTGTAACCGAGGCCATCGTCCGTGACGGCAGGCTCGCCATCGACAACGACGACCCCGACGCAAGGATAGAAGGATCGGTGGTTCAGTTCGACCGCACCGCGGTGAGCTACACCGGTTCCGAGGAGGTGGAGCAGTACAGGCTCGAGATCCGGGTCACTGTATCCATGGATAGAACCGACGACAATGAGTACATTATACGGAACGAGACCATATCAGAATGGATACTCTACGACCCCTCGGTGGAAACCTTCGATGCCGCCAGGGAAAGGGTGGTTTCCCAGGTATCCGTTCAAATAGTTCGCAGATGCCTTTCTGGCTGGTGACATTATGATCGGAAGAAGAGGTGCAGAGGTATTATGAACAACAAGGCCGGATGTCTCATGTGGGCTGTCCTTTTCTGCTTCGTTCTTCTCTGGGGCTGGAAGCTCCTTGATTTCTTCGTCCTTGAACCCGCAGGGGTAAAAAAGGACATAAACGAGGTGGTGGATCAGGTGAACCGCATTCAGAACACCCAGGCGAAGCAGGTGGAGTTCCTCTCCCGCTGGGGGGAGTACAAGCGTTCCACCGACAGGTTCTTCAACGACGCGGGTTTCAGCGGCGATTCATTCATCGTCCAGTGGAATGACACACTTAGGGTCCCGGTTTTCCCCTCAATCCCCCACACCTTCAGGCTGACCCGGCTGGTAAGATAATGGGCTATCACGACGACTGGAGGGACAGGCACGGTCCTAAAAGCTCCGGAGGGAAGGTGCTGATCTACCTCATCCTCCTCCTCGTTATCCTTCTTCTCATTGCCAGGGCCGGTGATTTCGCAGGGCAGTTCACCGAGATATTCCTTTCACCGGACACGGTTGAGGGAACCGAATGAAGCAGGGAATATTCGACGCCCACTGCGATACCCTCGTGAAGGGTCAGACGGCTGAATGCTTCATCACCGGAGCCCCTGACAACCATGTTGACCTTCCAAGGCTTCTGGAATCCGGTGTACTCCACCAGGTCATGGCCATATGCGTGGAACCCTACAAGGGCCGAGAGAGGGAGGTCTGGCAGCGGGGCATCGATAACTTCGCCAGGGTCCGGGTAACGGAAAAACCCGTTCTTCACTTTGCCATAGAGGGCTGTCTCCCTGTCCACCAGGGCTGGGAGCTTCCATTTCACCCCCTGGTGGCCAGCCTTACATGGAACGGCGACAATCCCTATGCCGGAGGCATCGGCTCAGCCATGGACCTCACCGGCCCGGGCAGGGAACTGGTAAAGAGATTCGTGGAGGAGGGCACCGCAATAGACATTTCCCATCTGAACCCCAGGTCCAGGGAAAGCCTTCTGAAACTGGGGCACCCCGTCTGCGCCACCCACTGCAACGCCGCCAGGCTCTGCCTGGGGATGAACAGGAACCTCCCCGACGCCGACCTGGTGGAAATTGCCGGCGGCGGCGGGGTCATCGGGGTCACCTTCGTTCCCGACTTCCTGGCTGAGGACGGCAGGAAGGCCACCATCGAGACCGTAGTCGACCATATCGAGTACATCGCGGAAAGAACCTCCACCGACTCCGTTGGCTTCGGCAGCGATTTCGATGGCGTGACGGACCTTCCCGCGGGCATAACCGGAGCGGAAAGCTGGTACAGAGTAATAGACGCCCTTGAGAACAGGGGCTGGTCACAGGAAAACATTGAAAAGGTCGCCGGCGGCAACTGGCAGCGCTTTTTCAATTTATAGAATTTACGGAGGTTTCCCTTGAGACTCTCTCTAATGACGGCAGGTCTGATTATAGCCGGGGCGGTTGCCCAGACACCCCTTGAGTTCGGCATCGTTCAGGACCTTGTGGGGGGAACTCCCAGGGTAAGCGTCTACAGCATAAAGACAGTTTCGGAACAGGGTGTTACCACCCTCCAGATCGCCGCCAGGTCCGGCATCGAGTTCAACTGCACAAGGCACACCATGCTGGCGGATTCCACGACCGGTTCCGAGGTTCTGATAAGGGGTCAGGTAAGCTATTCCGCCTCCATTGTAACCCCGGTGATCGAGCACTTTTTCTCGACTGTCAGGCGGAACATGGCCACCCACGGCTCCGGGGGAATACAGAGGTTCCAGGTGGATCTCATCACCCCGGATGAAATGGGCTGGATCTCGGTCACCGTTCCCCTTTCAAGGGTGGACAGCCTTCTCGAAGGCTCCCTGAGCCACATGGACTTCTGGGCCCTGACCCCCGTCAGGGAAGTTGAGGTAGGCACCCTGGGCTTCCCCGTATCCAACGAAAGCCCCCTTCCCGAGCTCCGCGGGGCGCCGGCGCTGCCTGAAGCGGTTCAGGCCGCTGTCCGGGAAGGCAACTGCGCCTGGAAATCCCTGCTTCTTCCCGGCTGGGGACAGGCTTGTTCAGGGCGGGGTCTTCCACTTGTGAACATACTTGCCGAGGCGGCGGGAGCTGTGCTTTTGATCACAGGGGACTTCCCCGAGGCGGGGATAGGCATCCTTGCCGTGAACCATCTCATCAGTTTTACGGATCTTCTCTAGGGAAGGAAGTTAAATGCGATCACTGGAAAGGTTCTTCGTAGTAGCCGGGGCTCTGATGTGGTGCGCGGCGTTCTATTTCGGCCATGAGGCGGGCACTTGGGTCCTCGGGAAGTGGGGTGTTTTCGTAGTGGCGCTGGCGGCGCTTCTCAGGGTAACCGAGTTCCTCATCCCCAACAGGAAACCCCAGCCTAAGAAGCGCAGGGGGCCCGCACGGAAGTGTCCCGTATGCGGCAAACCCGCCACATCCGGCTCCCAGTACTGCAGCTACCACGCCAGGTACGGCCCCGAGGACGATCGCCGCTGAAGAACACAGCACTCTCGAAAATACTGGTGGCCTTCCTTGTGCTTTCCCTGGCCGCCGCGGTGTTCATCCGGGTAACAGGGAAAAGCCCCGTGGAGGCAAGGCGGACCTTTCCCGTTCTTGGAACCTTCGCCACGGTTATAGTAACCGCGCCTGAGGCCGACATACCGGGCATGTTCACCACGGCGGATTCCCTTCTTCGCCATCTGGACACACAGCTGGGGAGATTCAGCGACACCGGCCAGCTTCATGTTCTCAACACCACCAACTCCATTCCCCTGGGCTCGGAACTGGGGGAACTGATCATTCTCAGCGATTCACTGACGAGGGCCACATCGGGATTCTTCGACCCCAGTCTGGGGGTTCTGATGGTCCTCTGGGGCTTTCCTTTGCCCGATGGCGTCCCCGACTCTTCCGCCATTGCCGAAGCCCTTGCCCACACCGGCTGGGAGAACACTGTGTTCTTCCAGGGCGATTCCGTGCATACCGCAGGGGGTTCATTCCTGGATTTCGGCGCCGTTGCCAAGGGATACGCCGTGGACAGAACATGGGAAACCCTCATGTCCATGGGCGCCATTGAGTGCCTGGTGGAGGTGGGCGGGGAGATAAGGTGCGGAGGGGTCACCGACAGGGTCTGGCACATAGGCGTGAGGCACCCCCGGAGCGAGAACCTGGCGGGCATACTCTCCATAAGGGAGGGGGCCATGGCCACCAGCGGCGACTACGAGTGCTATTTTGAGAGCGAAGGAGTAAGGTACTGCCACCTGCTCGACGGAAGAACCGGTTTCCCGTCGTGGAACGCCGCCGGGGCAACGGTGGTGGCGGCAACCTGCGCCATCGCCGACGCGGTGGCAACAGCAGCGGCGGTTGCAGGCCCAGTGGAAGCCCGGGCCTTTCCCGAAGACATGTATGATTCTATGATAATCATAACCGAAGAAGACAACGGCAGGTCCGAGGTCCATACCTTCGGGGAGGTGCCATGGGGAAACTAGTGGAAAAGTGCGGAATATGCCCGAGGGGCTGTGTATTCACAGAGGAAAGACCCCTTGGCTTCTGCCGTGTCCGGGGCCTGGGGAATCCGGGCTACGGAATGTGCGCCGCCCTGGCGGTGGATCCCATCGAAAAGAAACCCCTGAGCAGGTTCAAACCGGGAACCAGGGTACTTTCCACCGGGCCCAACGGCTGCAACCTCACCTGCAAGTACTGCCAGAACTGGCACATCAGCCAGCAGAAGGTCCCGTCTGCCAGATACATCTCACCTGAAGAACTTGCTGAAACCGCCATGAACAGAAGCCAGGGAATAGCCTATACCTACACCGAACCCACCATCTGGTACGAGTACATAATGGACTCCGCCCCCCTTGTAAGGGAAAGGGGGGGCTTTGCTGTGATGGTCTCCAACGGCTATGTGAACCCCGGTCCCCTCAAGGACCTCATCGGGGTTACCGATGCCTGGAACATCGATCTGAAGGCCTTCCGGGAACAGTTCTACAGGGATGTTTGCGAAGGTCATCTGGAAACGGTGAAGAACTCCATCGCCATCATCGCCGACAGCGGGTGCCACCTGGAACTTACATGGCTTCTCATACCCGGTTTCAACGACCACCCGGAGGAGATAGAGGAGGCCGGCCGGTGGATAGCGAAAACCTGCGGCGGGGACACACCCCTGCATCTTTCAAGGTATTTCCCGACTTACAGGATGGATGCCCCCCCCACACCCCTTCCCCTGCTTCACCAAACCGCTGAACTCTTCAGAAAGCACCTCACCGATGTCATTCCCGGGAATGTTTAAACCAGGCGACCTGATTATTCTGCTCATTATCTCGATCACGGCCTTTATCTGGGCTTCTTCAGGCCCGGACAGAGGCGGAGAACCGACGGGTTTGAGAATAGTGGACGCCCAGGGGGAGGACACGGTAAGCCTTTCCTCCGACACACTCATACACAGGGGCCCTGTCACCATAGAGATACTGGGTGGAAAGGGGGCCATAACAGGATCCGACTGCCCCACACGCCAGTGCGTAAGTACCGGATGGATAGGTGAGCCCGGTGCTGTCTCCGCCTGCATGCCCAATGGGGTGTTCATAGAGATAACTGGAGGCGGCAGACCCACCGATGCGGTTACCTACTGATCAGAAAACGGTCTTGATGCTTCCCCAGGACGTTTCCTGAAAGGAGACATACGGCCAGCCCATGATGCGTATGAAGTAATTGCAGTAGTTGCTTCCATGCATGAGGCGAACCAGGGTTGTTCCATCGGTATGGTAGCTGTTTCCCCAGGATGGTGATTCGCTGCCCGAGTCGGAAACCATGGAAGGCCACCCACCCTGGCTGAGTTCCGTGTTCTGCAGGCACCAGAAATACTCCACGATCTCTATGGCCGGATAATAGTTGACGTATACCGGAGACAGATGTACCGCCGTGAGCTGTGTCGAACCGAGAAGTTCGGTGAATCCCGCCGCGGGATCGCCGTTCCAGAGTTCGACAAGGGTTTCCGAAGTGTCCCAGGGATAACTGATCTCATGACTGAACCACAGCTCGGCCTGTTCGATGCAGAAGCCCGGGAGGGGAGGCACGAAGTCTTCCATGTCGAACCAGACCCCCCGGTATGCTCCGGCCCAGTTGGTCCAGGCCGGGGTTCCGTTGTCGTAGCAGAGCCAATCAGCAACTCGGGAGGGTGTTTCCCCGGCGAAAGAGGCGACTGACGAAAGAAAAATAAGTGCGAATATCTTCACCTGTGGCTCCTCCCATGTGTTAAAACGCCAATGCCAAATGATCGATACATATAATAAACCAGTTATCAATCCCCGGTCAATCCGGTTTCCCGCCGGGCAAAAGCATTGTATCTTTTCATCTGCATTCTTAACATCAATTCGGGAGGCCCTATGGACAAAGTAACCAGTGGTGAGGAACTCAGGCAGAGGCTTGCCATGACCGCCGGGGAGGACATAGCCGCCTTCGGCTGGGGTACCCTAGGGGTGGGGAACGTTTTCGCAGGTGTAACTTCTTCAGCCCTTGTTCTTGAGCTGGTCACACTGGGCATGAGAACGAAGGAATTCCGCCGAATACCCTTCGATGAGCTGGAGTTCATCTTTCCCGCCAGGGGAGACGCCTCCACACCGGGCTACATGAAGATGAACATCCAGTCCGGGATATCCGAGGCAATGACGGGAACCCTAGTGTTCAAGGAGCTAACCGGAGGGGTTACATACATCGGCTTCAGAAAGATGCCCAGGCACGACTCCAACGACAGGGCGCCCTTCAGAATAACCGAGTACATATCTTCCCTGAGGCCTGAAAAGGTCTTCCAGCCCGATCTGAAGCAGTACCGGAAGAAGCAGTCCTTCGGCGGATGCCTCAGGACATTCGCCGTTATCTGGGGGATATCCTCCGTGGTCATACTCCTTGCCCTGGGTTTCGGCACCGGCCAGTGGGAAACGGCGCTCTTCGGCGGGATAGGCACCGGCCTGCTGCTGGGGGCCGTTTTCGCCCCCATGGTTCCCGTTTTCAGAAGAATGCTCTCGGGAAGGGGATGACCGGTTGAGGGCAGCCCCGGGGTTTCAGGCGGAGGGCTTCGCTTGAGCATATGACAAATGTGGAAAGGGTCTTCTCCGGTGTTCTACTGTGGAGCATGGCGGTTCTGGTTCCCCTGGTCTTCATTCCCGGAAGCCACAACCCGGTCATTGTAAAACTCCCCGCCTTCAGCATTCCCGCCGGTCTTCTTCTCTTCCTTGCCGGGGTCCGTTTCCTCCGGCATCCCAGGCCAGTTCCCCTGCACATCATACCAGTTGTTTTCCTGGCCATTCTCACCGCCCTGACCCTTTACCGGCCCACCGTGGAAGGGGTGACACGTGTCCTGCTGGTCGCCTCCGGGGCGGCTGTGTTCATTTCCGCGGGGATACTGCCCCTGAAGCCACGGGAGCTCCTTCTCCCCGCTGTGTGGGGGGGGATCATCGCCCTTTCAGTTTCCCTTCTTGTTCCCTCTTCTTCTCACAGGCTTTCAGGCACATTCGGGAACCCCAACCTCGCCGCCAGCTTCGCCGCCTGCATGGTGTTCCCGGGCATCGCCCTCCTGAGGGACAGGGGGCTCAGGGGCATACTGACCGGTGTACTGCTTTTGCTTCTGTCCGCCGCGGTGATGTACCGCAGCGGCACCCGGGCGCCCCTGGCAGCCATCCCCGGAGGATTGCTGGTGTATCTCCTTATCAGGGGAAAACGTCTGCTTGCCCTTGCCCTTCTTTTTCTCCTGGCGGTGTCCCTGACACTTCTCCATTCCATGGCGGAGTATCCGGTTCTCACAGGCTCCGCCGGTGTAAGGCAGACCCTCTGGGAGGGCGCCGGAGGGATGTTCCTGGAAAAACCCCTGAAAGGTCATGGAACCGGCTCCTTCCATATCGTTTTCCAGGGCTTCAGGCCGGCGGAATACGGCGGGAGGGGGATGCCCCCGGGGGCCCTCCATGCCCACTCTGAGCCGCTGGAACTGCTTGCGGAGAATGGTCTTGCGGGGTTTCTTGCCTGGTTCGTCCTTGTTTACCTGCTCCTGAGGACCGCCGCGGGCAGAGGAGATCCCGCCCCGCTGGAAAGGGGGGCCCTGGCGGCCCTGGCGGTGCTCCTTGTGGAGGGTCTTTTCTCCGTGGCCCTCAGGTGGACAAGCACCTTCTTCCTTTTTGCCCTTCTCACCGCGGCCCTTCAGTACACCGGGGGGGCCAGGGGGCTCAGACTGCCGGGGTTCACAGGGTCATTCTTCATCCTGGGGGGGGCTGCCATTCTTGTTTATTCCCTGGTGGCACTGCCGGGAAAGACAAGGTCGGTGCTCCTGTATGACAGGGCTACCGCCGGGGGGATATCCCGGGATGAGGCCATTGACCTCTGCCTTCGGTCCACCACCGAGGACCCATGGAACTTCGAGGCACTGTTCTGCCTGGGCAACCTCCAAGTGGCAAAGGGTCTTGCCGGCGGAGACGCCGCCATGGTGGAGAGGGGGCTCCTTCTCTACGATTCCCTCTCACGGATGGCTCCCGACTACCAGCTGCTGCCGGTGAACCGCGCCGTTGCATTCATAAGTCTGGGGATGTGGGACGAAGCCCTGGGGGATGTACTCCGCATATACCGGAGCCATTACCATCTGAAGCGGACGGCGGTGAATTCAGGAACGGAAATGGCCCCCCTGGCCGGTCACGGGGCCAGGCTGAGGTTTGCCTGCATTATCTACACGGGGATCGTGGCATCCCAGGACACCCCGGTGGCCAGGCGGGCACTGGGAACCACCTTCGCCCTGGCGGGGGTTTACGCTCCGGAGGAGATACCTTTAATGCTTTTCTCCGCGGATTCCATTCTCACACTGGCCGGCTTCCCTGGAAGAGAGGAGATACTCGCCTCCCTCGGGGCGGAGGCCTCGCTGGCCCGGGAGGGTTTCCATCTTGCGGAGGATGCCCCCGGGGGTATGAACCCGGAGGATATGGAGAGATGCCTGAAGGCCATGGGGACCCCCGGTGTCTTTGCCCCGTACCACCGATATGCCCTTGTCCTTCATTCACACCGCCGGAGCCGTGGGGAGCATTACCCCGTGGCGAAGGAGCTGGCCTTCCTTTTCCACGACAGCTGCTACTTTCTGGGGGATCTTTTCCCCGGTTCAGAAGACATTTTCGTCCTGTCCGCTTCCATCTCCATGGCAGGGGGCGGGGGGGCGAGCGAGGGGTACTTCCTCAGGATGATTGAACTCGAGGGATACGGGGCCCGGTTGATGAGAATGGCGAACACCGCCCTGGAGAGCCGAAGACCGGACCCCTCCCGGTTCCAGTCGAGCACCGGCGGCGGTACGGCGGAGTTCCTGGAACTCGTATCCGGTGAACCGGCTGAAAAAAGGCTTCCAGTTGTCTTCCTTGCCGGGGCGCTGGCCCTTTCATCCGCCGGAGACGGGGATGAAGCCGCAGCTTGCCTGAAGGGGCAGATCGCCGGGATCGCAGGCGAACTCCTGGAAGCACACGGTGCCGAGGGGGCCCTCCGTGTCATACTCCCTGTCCTGGACAGGGAGCAGGCCCGGCTGGAGATTGTATCCATGGATCCCGGGGTTCAAAGCGGGGCCCGTGTAATGCGGGAGCTGGTGCTGAGCCATTTCTGACCCCCGCTGCGGCCCCGGCGGCGAATGTGTTATCATAAGAAGACGGGGAAGAACGAAAGGACCGGCAGATGCTTACCATATCCAATCCGGCGGCCATCCCGCTGTCATCCGGGATTTGATCCATGGATGAAAGGAAGCTCATCTACGGTTTGAAGAGCACCCCTGAAGAGCTGCTGGAAATAGCCAGGAGCCGCATAGAGGCCCATCCCTCCGCGGAGATAACCGGAAATTCCAGGGCGGGAACCTTCCGGTCGAGGGGGATACATCTGGAATACGCCATGGAACCGGAAAACGGCGGAACCCTTCTCACCATAACCGTCAGCCGGAAACCCCCGGTCCCATGGAAACTGATCAGGGCATATCTGGACAGAGAGGCGGAGAAATGGTAACAGGCAACGGATGCGACCCGGGCATAACCCCGGAAGAGGCCAGGAACATCATAAGGGAAGGCAGCACGAAGGTTACCGGGGAAGACCTCGACAAAGTGGTGCACCGGGCTGACGACATCAAGCGAAAGATCCACGGCCCCCTCACAAGGTTCATGGATGACATCAAGATACTGATATCCATGGTTAAGGACTACTGGAACTCATCATACCGCCAGGGTCCGTGGTGGACCGTGGCCGCCGCGGCCACTGCCCTGCTTTATGTCCTCAATCCCATGGACATAGTGCCCGACTTCATACCCTTCATCGGTCTTCTCGACGACGCGGCGGTTGTGTCCGCCTGCCTCTTCATGCTGGAGCGGGACCTCGCCGCCTACAGGGCATGGAAGAGCGACAGGGAAGAGGTCAGTCCGGAGTAGCCCCGGCGGTAAAGCCCACGAACCATCGTTTCTTCACCGGTGCGGGGTTGAAGTGGAACCAGAGGTCGTCGGGGAGGAAGGTCCCTGTTCCGCAGTGGGGGCAAAGCGGGTTTCTCACATCCCCGGTTACACTTATTGGCCCGCCGCAGGAACCGCATGTCATGGTCACAGGCTCCTGTGTTTCACCGGTCGAGGTTGAACCGGTTGCCCCGGCTATGCACCGGGCTCCCCTGAAAACCCCGGGGAACCACCGGGGAGGGGCTTTCACTTCCATGGAGTTCCCGCAGGAACACAGGAGCTCTCCGCCCTCTGGCTTCCCCCCGGGGAGATCCGCTTTGCACACAGGGCAGTAGGGGTCCATCCTGCCATACATCAGCTTTGCCCTGTGCCTGCCTATGAGCATGCTTTCAGAGCCCTGGCCAGGCTCCAGCTCCTTTGACACGGCCTTCCTGACCCCGCCCAGAAGGAACTTCCAGCTTTCGGTGTCGAGGTGTATCCCTTCGCCGCAGCGGGTGCAGGAAAGGTTTTCCCAGGGGCCGTTCACAGGCACAGGTGAATCGCATCCCGGGCACTTCAGGCTCATTTCAAGAAGGCACCACAGGAATTTCTCCACCCGGGGTTTTTTCTCCCCGGCGGCCTTCCTCTCCTTCTTTTCCTCCTTCGCCTCCTCCTCCCGGACGAGGGCTTCGAAGTAATCATCCCCCTCCTTCCTCAGCCTGGCCAGTTCCCTGTGGATATTGGCGGCGGCGGGTTTCCTCGATGAGTAGTGGGGGTGTAGAAGGTACTCCTTACCCGCGGCTTCCAGAACGAGTTTTTCAGATATGTTTCCCCGCCACATTCCGGTGATGCGGCTTCCAGCCCCCTTCAGATGGTAGTAGGGCAGACGGTGTGTTTCCCTCTTGAAAAGCGTTCTTCTGCTGTACACAAGGAAGGGGGACTCCTCCCGGAGTTCAATGACGGATTCCATGGCCAGGTCCTTCAGGCATTTCAGCACCACGATGCCCATTACAAGGCCCAGGGGCCAGATACCCGCCCGCACAAGGAGTATTCCCCCTGTGGTGAGAATGACAATGGCTGCAATGTTCACCGTTACCGCCCTCCGGGGGTGATAGCTGTAGAAGGGGGAGCCGGGGCTATTCATGACCGGAGCCACCGCACACCACGAACCACTTTCTCTTGCTTCTGGTGCCGTGGAGGGCTCTCCACACCTGGTCGCTGAGATAGACCTGGCCGCCGCAGTAGGAGCATCGCACGAGCCTTGTGGAGCCATCCACGGTGAGGCCGGCGGAGCAGGAGGGGCAGGATACCGGTGCCGGGGATGAACCCGGGGGCGGATCTTCCCCCTGACCCGCCATGGCGTTGATGAGAAGCGTTATCCCCGGAACCCCCTGTGTAAGCCATTCCGGAGGGGGAGAAAGGGGCCACCTGGAACCGCAGTTCCCGCAGGTGTGATCACCTCCGGGCACCAGCTCCCAGGGATTCAGGAAATCGGTTCTGCAGTTGAGGCAGTAGGGGTTCAGCCTGCCCAGGGTCACTGTTCCGCTGACCTGTCCGAACACCGTTGAGGATACCCCTTGTCCCACAGGTGTGTTAAGCATCTCGGCACAGCCTTCCCCCAGCAGTTCCCACCAGTATTCCGGTGTGAGCTCAAGGCGGTTGCCGCAGTGAATGCAGCCGGTCCTCAGCAGGGGTCCGTCAAGCGGCGCCGGAAGGTCGCACCTGGGGCAGGTGATGCTTATCTCAACCCTGAAGCTGAAGGGTAATGTGTTTTCGTCCATTCATTCCTCCTGTGCCGGACAGACTTTATCAGTGCGAATATGTTCGTTATATAATCCCGGTCCAATATCAGCCAGAAGCCCTTGAAGAAATGGTGTTCCAGGTGAGATCCAGCTATTCCATGTTCATCCTGCTTCTGCTTCTTGTTTCAGGCGGCTGCGACCTGTACGTGAGAAGGAGCAATCCCGTCCCGATGTACGTTCATCAGAACGCCAGGGATCTGATGAAGATAGTCAACCGCTACAGGATACGGAACGGCCTTCATTCACTGGAGTGGGACGGCTACCTCTATTTCATCTCCCTCAACCATGCCCAGGACATGAGGGAACGGGACTATTTCTCCCACTATTCCCCGGAATACCTGGGCCCCTTCGACAGGCTCCGGAACGCCAGGGTGGAATACCTCTACGCCGGGGAGAACATAGCCCACGGTCAGATGAGCCCGGAGAAGGTCCTCAGCGACTGGCTGCACAGTCCGGCCCACAAGAGGAACATCGAAAGCGTGCTTTACACCCATCACGCCGTGGCCTACGACCCCGTGGGGCACTACTGGACCCACATGTTCATCAACTACGGAAGGGACTGTTACGTAATAAACGGCTTCAACTCCATGAGGCGTGTGAGGTACAGAACCCTCAACTGAACCGCCAACCCTTGACATCGGCTAAATAGGAATTATTCTTAGGAAAGAAATTTTCCTGGGGAGATGAAGCCTTGCGAAATCACGAAAAAACACTGGAGATATTCAAGGACAGGCTCAGGGAACAGGGCATCCGCATCACCCACCAGAGACTCGAGATACTCAGGGAGGTAGTCCGTTCAAAGGGGCACCCCAGCATCGCCGAGGTCTTTCATGCGGTTAGGCAAAGGATCCCTCCGCTGTCCCTGGACACCGTTTACAGAACGATGAAAAAGCTCTCGGAGATGGGTCTCATCCATCCGGTGGGCTACTCATCCGACGGCATACGCTACGACGCCGACGGAACCCCCCACCACCACTTCCTCTGTGCCGTCTGCGGCGAGGCATACGATTTCAGGTGTCCCGACCTGGACACTGTTCCAGTTCCGGAGGAGGCAATGGCCCTGGGGGAGGTCACAGGTTCAAGAATGGAAATACGGGGCATATGCAGGAAGTGCCTTGAAGAAAGAAGGGAGAAGAAAGGTGAGCAATAAGGAAAAACTGACAACCAACTTCGGAAAGACAGTGGACAGCGACCTTGCGTCCCGGACCGCAGGGGAGAGGGGTCCGGTCCTCATCGAGGACGTGCATCTGGTTGAAAAACTGGCCCATTTCAACAGGGAAAGGATCCCCGAAAGGGTTGTCCACGCCAAGGGAGCCGGGGCACACGGCTACTTCGAGGTGACCAATGATGTCTCGAAGTACACCTGCGCCTCCTTCCTGTCCGAAGTCGGGAAGAAGACCGAGGTCTTCGCCAGGTTCTCCACCGTGGGCGGAGAGAAGGGTTCAGCGGATTCCGAGCGGGATCCCAGGGGTTTCGCGGTGAAGTTCTACACCGAAGACGGCAACTTCGACATGACCGGGAACAACACACCTGTGTTCTTCATAAGGGATGCCCTGAAGTTCCCGGATTTCATACACACCCAGAAGCGCAACCCGGAAACCAACCTGAAGGACCCTGACATGTTCTGGGATTTCCTCAGCCTCACACCGGAGTCGGTGCACCAGGTGACCATTCTCTTCAGCGACAGGGGAACCCCAAGGAACCACCGTTCCATGAACGGATACGGGGGCCACGCCTTCATGTGGTACAACGAAAAGGGTGAGTACAACTGGGTGAAACTCCACTTCAAGACCGAACAGGGGATAGACAATTTCACAGGGAAAGAGGCGGACCACATGCGGGAGGTGGACCCCGACACCTCCACAAGGGACCTGTTCGACGCCATCAAGAGGGGGGACTACCCTTCATGGAGCGTTGAGATGCAGGTAATGACGCCGAAGCAGGCGGAGGAATGCCCCTTCAACCCCTTCGATGTTACAAAGGTCTGGCCCCACGGCGACCATCCCATGATCAAGGTGGGCCGCATGGTACTTAACCGCAACCCGGAGAACTACTTCGCCGAGGTGGAGCAGGCGGCCTTCTCCCCGGGGAACCTGGTGTACGGAATGGCTCCCTCCCCGGACAAGATGATGCAGGCCAGGATATTCGGCTATCCCGACGCCCACAGGCACCGTCTGGGCCCCAACTATCACCTCATTCCCATCAACCTGCCGAAGGCGGCGAAGACCGCCAACTACCAGAGGGACGGCATAATGAGGGTGGACGGCAACGGCGGCGCCGGCCCCAACTACTGGCCCAACAGCTACGCCGCCCCGGCCCCCGACGGCGGCAGGGCGGTTCCCCCCATAGACATCACAGGGCTTGCGGACAGATACGAGGTTAAACTGGCCGACCTGGATTTCACGCAGCCAGGCGAGCTCTACAGAAAGGTGATGGACGACACCGCCAGAGAGAATCTGGTATCGAACATCACAGGGCACCTGTCCGGTGCGGCGAAACCTATACAGAAAAGGCAGGCCGCCCTCTTCTTCAAGGTGGACGAAGACTACGGCACAAGGGTTGCCCTCGGACTGGGTCTGGATGTGAACGAGATAAGGAAACTGGCAGGAATGAGCCAGAAGGAACGGGTGGAGGCCACCCGCTTGTAGAGGAGGATGATATGTGCGACGAACATGATCACTGCCACGAATACATCGAAGAGGAATACTACTCCGTTCCCCTCATCGGTGACCCCGCCCCGGAGTTCACCGCCCTTACAACGAAGGGCACCATCAACTTTCCCGAGGACTATGTGGGCAAGTGGGTGATACTCTTCAGCCACCCGGCGGACTTCACGCCGGTTTGCACCACCGAGTTCATGACCTTCGCCTCAATGCAGGATGAGTTCAGCAAACTGAACTGCGACCTCATCGGTCTTTCCATCGACAGCCACTACAGCCACATAGCCTGGCTCCGGACCATCGAGGAAAAGATCAGCTTCAAGGGAATGAAGAATGTAAAGGTGGATTTTCCGGTAATAGCCGACCTCACCATGGATGTGGCGAAGAAGTACGGAATGGTTCAGCCCGGGGCCAGCGATACCCAGGCGGTAAGGGCGGTGTTCTTCATCGACCCCGAGTCGAAGGTAAGGGCCCTCATCTACTACCCCCTGGCCAACGGCAGGAACTTCGACGAGCTGAAAAGGATACTCCAGGCCATGCAGGCCTCGGACAAGTACAAGATCGCCACCCCGGCGGACTGGCGCCCGGGGGATAAGGTGATTATTCCGCCGCCTCCCACCACTGACGCAGCCACCGAGCGCGTGGAGGGCGCCGGAACCGACTACGAGTGCCTCGACTGGTTCCTCTGCCTGAAGGATCTTCCGAAGTAGGGAATTCCTTAAAAAAGACCCCGGGCCCTGAAAGGTCCGGGGTCTTCAGGTTATGGCCTGTTACTCAGGAACACCTTTTCCTTATCATGGATATGGCCGCTTCGCAGGCCTTCACCAGGACATACTTCGTGGGGGCCGGGGTGAGCAGGGGATGGGTGCCCATCTGGAAGGAAACCAGTTCGAACACCGTAACCTGTTTCTGGATAGCCAGGCTGATGAGGTTGATAAGCTCCCCGACGGATTTACCCCCGTAGATCTCAGCTCCGATTATCCTTCCTGTTTCCGGTGTAACGATCAGTTTCACTATCATCTTTTTTGCCCCGGGAAGGGAACCCGGATGGCGGTCGACGTCTTCGAACCTGCCGGTCACATAGTCGATGTCCGCCCTTCTGGCGGTTTCCTCGATGGCGCCGGCGGAGGCGAAGGCATAGCCGTCGAACTCGGTGGAGAACACCGAAAGGGTTCCGGCGAAGGTGCGCAGAAGGTGAATGCAGAACAGGTTGTAGCCCAGCACCCTGGCTTCAGCGGTGGCTGTGGAGGCAAGCATTATGTTGTCAGGGTTGCCTGTTATGAAGCCTGATGTGCTGGAGCAGTCGCCAACTGCGAAAACATCCCGGGCGGATGTCCGCATGTAGCGGTCGACCTTTATGGTGCCGTTGCCGGTTATCTCAAGACCGGCTTCGGCGGCAAGTTCCGTGCGGGGGCCGTACCCTATGGAGCAGATCACCAGGTCCGCCGGGATCCTTTCAGCCCCCTGAAGGGCAACCGCTTCGACACTCCCTGTGCCCAGGAATTCCTCGACCCTGCAGCCGCACCTGAGCTTCACCCCGGCGTTTGTCAGATGGTCGTCGGCCATTGCTGCGAAGTCGGAGGAGAAGGCCCTGTTCAGGCAGTGCTCCTCCATTTCCACCAAGGTTATGTTCCTGTCGGGGTCCTTCGCCAGCTGTTCCGCCATTTCCGCCCCGATGAAACCTCCGCCGATTACCACGATGTCCCGGGAGTTCTTTACCTTTTCCACCAGCGACTCGATGTACGAGTAGCTCTTCTTTACATACTCTATGTTGCCCAGGTCGTATCCTTTGATGAATTTTGGAACCGTTGGCGCTGAACCGGTGGCGAATACCAGCTTTTCCCAGGAAAATGTTTCACCGGACTTCGTGGTGAGTGTTTTTCTCGGAATATCAACCGAGGTTACGGTGTCCACGATCACTTCACCCCCGGCGCTTATGAAGGGCGCCGGACCCATGATGTTCTGAGTGATGTCATCGAGGTCGTGGAATACATAGGGAATGCCGCAGGGAACGAGCCCCTTCTGCTCTTCCATTATCATCAGGAAGGATTTGTCAGGGTTTTCTTTCTTACCTGTTACGCCGGTAATTATACCGGAAGGACCGGCGCCTATCACAATCACATCGTAATATTTCATTAATCCTCCATATAAAATTCAATAAGGTAACTGCTTACAGCCAACTCGATTCCAAACGCAATATATCCTGATTCGCTTCCCCGGGTCAACGCGGTGCCCGGCAAAAATAACATATTAAATGGGTAGAAAATATAAATATAATAGTTATCAAATAATAAAATCGAGATAAAAGAGTTGCTGCTGATTATGAACGGGGTTTGTAGATGCCCAGTCTTTTGAGTATCTCGTCAACCACGAAGACGCTGGAGGCCACCGCGGTTATGGTGAGCCAGTTCATTATGGACAGACCCTCGAGGTTGAACACCCTCTGGCCGAAGGCGGTCTGGGTGGCCAGGAGCTGAAGGGCCACCGAGGCAAGGATACCCGCCCAGAGCCACCGGTTCCTGAAGAAGCCCACGGAGAAAACCGATGATGTGAGCGAACGCATGTTCAGCGCCTGGAACCACTGGAACGCCGCCAGGGTGCCGAAGGCCATGGTCCTGGCATGGACCTCTCCTCCGGCGAGGGCCCTGTTGAACAGGAGAAGGGTTCCCGCGGCCATAATAGGGGCCATTATGAACACCCTTTTCAGGAACCCCCCGCCAAGAATGCTCTCTGATGGAGGCCTGGGTTTCTCCTTAAGCACGTTTCCGTGGCCGGGTTCCATGCCCAGGGGGATCGTGCAGGCGCCGTCGGTGACCAGGTTTATCCACAGGATCATTACAGCGGTGAGGGGCAGGGGCAGCCCCAGGGCGAGGCCCGTGGCAAGGGTGAGTATCTCTCCCAGATTCGTGGTTATCAGGAAGAAAACCACCCTGCGGAGGTTGGAGAATATCGTCCTTCCCTCCTCCACCGCATGCACTATCGTGGCAAAGTCGTCGTCGGTGAGTATCATGTCCGAGGCTTCCCGGGCTACTTCTGTGCCGGACCGTCCCATGGAGATCCCTATGTCCGCCCCCTTCAGCGCCGGTGCGTCGTTCACGCCGTCCCCGGTCATGGCTACTATCTCACCGAGACGCTTCAGGGACTGAAGTATTCGCAGCTTGTGCTGGGGGGAGACCCTTGCGTAAACCGACACCTCCGGGGAGACGGCATCCAGTTCGCCGTCTTCCATGCCGTCGAGTTCCTCGCCGGTTATCACGCGGTACGACTCCGTGGATATCCCAGCCCTGGACGCTATTGCCCTGGCGGTAACGGCGTGGTCGCCGGTTATCATCACCACCCTTATGCCCGCCCCCCGGGCAGCCGCCACAGCGGCAACGGCTTCAGGGCGAGGCGGGTCCACCATGCCCCAGAGGCCGGTGAATACCATGTCGGATTCCACATGGGACCTGTCTATGGCAGCCGTGTCCCCGGGCATTTCCCTGAATGCCCCGGCAAGGACGCGGAGCCCCTCTTCCCCCATGGACTCGATGGCCTCCTCCACCCTCTGCCTGTGCTCGTCTGTAAGTGGTACCGCCTCGTCCTTCACCACTATCCTGGAACAGAAACCCAGAATTCTGTCCGCGGCGCCGCTCACCGAGGCGATAAGGTCCTTCCCGCCGTTAAGCGAGGCCATGTACTTGTTCTCACTGCTGAAGGGTATCTCATGCTTCCTGGGAAACTCTTTCCTTATGTCTGAGACCCGTTTCCCTCCGTGCTCAACCGCTGTTACTATGGCCTTCTCCGTCGGGGAGCCCGAGGACTTGCCGCTATCCTCCACAGAGGCGTTGGAGGCCAGGGCTCCGGTGCGAAGCAGCCAGGACATTTCCCCCTCCTCCGAAACGCCGCTGAAGCCCTCTGATGAAACCTCGATACGGTTGCTGAAGGTCCAGGCGTGGGTTACCGTCATTATGTTGCGGGTTATGGTGCCGGTTTTGTCGCTGCATATCACCGTTGTGGAACCAAGGGTTTCCACCGCCGGGAGGGTTCTCACAACGGCGTTCCGCCGGGCCATCCGCTGAACCCCCAGGGCAAGTGTTACGCTGATAACCGCCGGAAGCCCCTCGGGAATGGCGGAAACCGCCACCGCCACTGCGAAGAGCGCCATTTCAGCAAGCTTGTGCCCCTGTAGAAGACCAAGGCCGAATATCAAAGCCGAAAGACCGACACCGGACAGACCCAGAACGAGCCCCATCCTGGAGAGCCTTTTCTGAAGGGGGGTCTGTCCCCGTTCAGTTTCCCGCACCGTTCCCGCTATTCCCCCGAGCTGTGTGTTCATTCCCGTGGCCACCACCACAGCCCTGCCGTTGCCCCCGGTGACCGCCGAGGACATCCAGACCATGTTCCTCCGGTCGGCGGGCTGGGCACCTGGCTCAACAGCTTCTGTGGTTTTGTGAACCGGTTCGCTCTCGCCTGTAAGGGCCGATTCATCCACATGGAGTTCCGAGGAGGCGAACACCCTGGCATCCGCTGGAACACGGTCGCCGGTTCTCAGCAGAAGCACGTCCCCCGGCACTATTTCCCCGGAGGGAACGGTAACCGCCCCGCCGTCCCGGAGCACCTCGGCATGGGGTGCAGCCATACGGTGGAGGGCCTCGAGTGCCCTGTCCGCCTTCAGCTCCTGAACCGCGCCCAGTATGGTGTTGAGTATTATCACCGCCCCTATCACCGCGGCGTCTATGGAGTGGCCGGTGGCCATGGAAAGCACCGCGGCTCCGGCAAGGAGATAGATAAGGGGGTTGTGCACCTGTTTGAGCACGAGCTTCAGAGGGGAGGTGCCCTCCGGGGCTTCAAGGGTGTTGCTTCCGTACTCTTCCCGTCTTGCGGAAATTTCATCGGAGGACAGCCCCTCTTCGCCGGAGCCGGATTTCTCCCAGAGCGTAGCCATGTTCATGGAGTGCCAGTCAGCCACGGTTTCCCTCCTTCAGGCGAACGGGGGTAATATACAGCAAAGCATGTTCCTGTTCAGCCATCGGGATGCTGGGGAGCTGATGGCGCAACTCTCACTGAGTATTCCATTCAGGGCCAGAGCAGTCTTCTTTCCAGGGCAGGGCAAATCCCACGGCAAGAACAGGCGGACAATTCAGTTTGCACACGAATCAGAATGCTTCACCCTGGAAGACAGGGTGGACTTGACTTCATGGAATTCCCACTGAAAGGTATCGTTCTGGGGACCATTCCTGATCCACTCAAATCGTATAGGAGTTACAGTGAAGAACCGGCTTCCAATCCCGATGCGCCTGTTGGTCCTCATCTTCATTCTTGGGCTCTTCGTATCTGCCATCTCCGTCATGTTCTATTCCCAGCATCCTTCTCTGCACTGGGATGCGGCTCACTACACCGTTCTTGCAAGGAACCTGGCGGCGGGGAACGGTTTCGTTAATGAACCCGGTAGGCCCACTGCCTACCGAACACCCTTGTATCCCGCACTGCTGTCGGTGTTCTTTCGAGTGATTGGTGAAAGATATATGGCGGTCTGGTGTTTTCAGGCCATGCTCTCAGCCCTTACCGCGGCGGCTACAGCCTGGTTAGCATTCAGGATCGCAGGCAGAAGGGCAATGATGATCACCGGTGTGCTGGCCGCCATGAACCCGTCCTCAGCCAGGATGACCGGTATGCTGCTTACGGAGATTGTCTTCGCCTTCCTTATAGTAACCAGCCTGATAATGCTTTATCTTGCCCTGAGGAGATCGGCGGAATGCGGCATGCTGCCATATTACGGCGGTTTTGCCATGGCGGGTATCTCCATGGGGGTAGCCGCCCTGTGCAGACCAAATACGATCATTTGGGCTTTTCTGGCATGTGGTTACATTCTGGTGCGCAAAGGGGGCAGGATCCCGGTGAGGCTGGCGGCTTCCTTCATCCTTCTGGCTGGGGTGGCATTGCCCGTAGCTCCATGGATGGCAAGGAATCAGACAAGCATGGGAACGACTTCGCTGGCCACCACCGGAGGAAGAACATTCTGGGAGTTCAGGCACAGGGATGTTGAAACTGAATCTGACAGGGGTGTACCTCCTCCGGAGTTCGCAGAGGCGAATGAAATGGCGGATCAGAGAGCAATGGCTGAAGAGGGTGGAGATCCCGGCAGGCTGGTCCCTGTTTTCAACATATGCCCTCGGTATCACGCCTTCTTTCACGACCAGGAGACCATCGACAGATTCACGGGTCTTTCCGAGGGCGAGGCCGACAGGCTGTATTATCGCATGGGAATCGAATACACACTAAGCAATCCACTGAAGGTTTTCCTTGAATCCTGCATGGATACTTTGAAGATATTCTCACCGCTGGACCGCACCGGCAGGGTGAACCCTGTCCTCTTCATTGCCCTTCCTTTTATTCTTGTGGGGTTCCTCAGGGTCTGGAATCTGAACAGGGAAGCGGGAGCCGCGGTGATAACCGGCCTTCTGTCCATGGCTGTGGTGTCATTCCTGGTGCCGTATGAACCCAGGTACAGGATACCCTATGAGCCGCTCATGCTGCTTGCAGCGGGAGTGGGTATGGACACGATTCTGAAGAACGGAACCAAGGGCAGGGCGGGAGTTCTCCTTGCAGTCGGCTATCTCATCTTTACCGCAGCTGCCTGGGCAACTCTCCATGGGCCAACAACTACCTGAAAGCGATCAGCACTGACCTTCACTGGATCGTTGCGGGCTTAACTCCTGCAGCATTCGATGAAGAAGCGTCGCAAAATACATCTGGAGTGCGATCACGATAATTTCGTTAAGCCTGGAATCAGGCTGTCTCCTGTGTATTTCCTCAACTGAACAGCGAAAAAGTACATAATGGGAGTGGTTGGTTTTTTTGTGTGAATCATATATATATACGCGCAGTTTTATATATATACAAGGTGCCACAATCGAAACACCCCAGACCGGAGAAACCCCATGAACATCTTCAGAATGGCAGCCAGTTATCTCGATCCCTCCCAGCCCTCATACCTGATCCTGTTCGTAACCTCCAGATGCAATGCCCGCTGTGATTTCTGCTTCTACGGCAAGGAGGTAAGCTGCCCTAAGGGGGAAGGGGATGAACTCAGCACGGCGGAGTTCGAAGAGATATCGAAGAAATGCGGCAATGTTCCCTATCTGCTGCTATCCGGGGGAGAACCGGTTCTAAGGGACGATCTCTTTGATATAATCGGCTACTTCATAGAGAATGCCCATTCGCAGTTCATCACCGTTCCTTCCAACGGGCTCTCCAGTCAGAAAACCGTACAGCTTTTCGAGAGGCTCACTGAAAGGTATCCCCACTGCCATTTCAGGGCCGCCTTCAGCATCGATTTCCACAACGGAATGCATGATGCGTCGCGGGGGGTGGACGGTTGCCTTGAAAAAGTTGTAGAGACCACCGATGCCATCAACTGGCTGAAAAGGTCAAGGAAGAACCTGACCATGGATATCGTATCCATCTATCTCAACACCCCTGAACAGGACCATGGATCGATGAGACAGTGGGTTCAGGAGAGAATAGGTCCTGACAACCATGAACTTCATCTGCTCAGGCCTGAATGGCCGGCGGTTTCCCATTCCGGGCTGAACAACTCAGTTTTCATCGAAGAGCTCCAAAGGTACCGCAGGGGAAGCTCCGCCAGGGAGAACAGGGTCTTCAGCGCATTCTTCCGCGGTCTGAACAGCCTCTACATAAATGGCCTGGAGAAGGTAATGGAGGGTAAGTTCCTTACACGCTGCACCGCGGGAAGGAAATTCACCGTGATCAGTGAAACGGGGAAAGTTCGGCTCTGCGAGTGCAGGGAAGACATACTGGGAGATCTCAGGCAGAATGGATACGACCTGAGAAAAGTGCTTGCAAGGTCAAAGGGCTTCGTCAGGCATGTCAGCCGGCAGGGCTGCACCTGCACCTGGGAGTGCGCGGTTTCATGCAATCTGGTGTGCAGCCCATTGTTCCTGCCTGGAATCGTTGTTGAAACGGCCAGACAGGCAATTGCTTCCGGGAAACACGCATAATGAAGATCGCCCTCCTTCGAACACCAATAGTCAACCTCAGGAACAGCCCATTCGGCTCCACTCCTGGAATACCCGCCAATCTTCCCTACCTCTGCGGAGTTCTGATCAACGAGGGGCATTCCGTGACCATAGTGGATGCCTACGGCCTTGCCCCCCACAGATTCACACCCTATCTGGACAAGTTCGAGGCAAGGGGGCTCCTGCCCGCTGAGATCGTCCAGTGCATACCCATTGATGTGGAAGCCGTGGGGGTCTCCGTTCACTGTACACTTGAGCACGGGATGGCGGTGGCCATTATCAGGGAGTCCAAACGGGTGTTCCCGGATGTACCGGTGATAGTAGGCGGATATCACACAACTTTCTGCGTGGATCCCTTCCTTGAGGCCGGAGCGGATTTCGTTCTCCAGGGGGAGGGGGAGAAGCGCCTTCCAATGCTTCTGAAAACCCTTGAAAGCGGTGAGTCATTCACAATGGACGGCATTTTCGGCAAAGGCCGTTCCGAGGAGCGTACCCCGGTGGTATGCCCGATAGAGGACATGCCCTTCGGTCTGTTCGATCCCATTCCTATGGAGGCCTACTGGGACCTGCGATATGCCCATGGTCCTGTGAGGAGCGGGAAGTACATCAGCATGTTCACAAGCCGCGGGTGTCCATTTGCCTGTGCCTTCTGCCAGACTCCCAAGATGTGGGGAGGGAACTGGATGGCTAAGTCACCGGGCAGGATAGTGGATGAGATGGATTTCTACAACACCCGGCACGGCGTGACGGATTTCCATATACAGGATGAGAATTTTTCCCTGTCTAAAGAAAGAACCAGGGATTTTGCCCGGGAGCTTTTAAAAAGAGGAAGAAACTACACATACTGTTTTCCCTCGGGGATCAAAGTGGAAACCGTTGGCAGGGAGGAGCTGGAGCTTCTGTATGCATCGGGCTGCCGTTACTTCTCACTTTCCCCGGAATCAGCCTCGGTCAAGGTATTGAAACTGATGAACAAGCCTGTGGATCTGGACTATGTGAAGAAGGTTGTGCAATGGTGCCATGAGATAGGCATCAAGGTGAACTGCAACTTCGTTCTGGGTTTTCCCGGGGAAGAGAAGGAGGACAGGAAAAAAACCTACCGCTTCATCAGGGAGCTCACACTGCTGGGAATGGATGAGATAACCGCCTTCATGCTGACACCGCTGCCGAATACCGCTGTTGCCCATCTGAAGCCGGATGAGATAGAGTACGAGAACATCAACTTCTCTCCAACCTGGAGGGAGAACTACAGGTTGATTACCTACGCCAGGTTCTGGATCTATACGAATTTTGCCATTCTTAAAATTCTCAGGCACCCCATTAAGGTATTTGAGAATATCCTGTCCGTCCTGACAAGACGATTCCGGCTGAAGAGCGACATGACGGTTTACAGGTTTGCCATGGACATATTTGACAGGCACCTTCGAAGGAGGAAGCCCCCGGTCATACAGAAGGTGAAATGGTATTCAAATGAGGGTTCAGCCCAGTGAATCGATGATCTCCCGGTAGTAGGCTATGGGATTGGCTTCATATACAGCCTTGTAGGCCTTCAGGGCCATTTCCCTGTCCCCGCGGTCCCCGGTTGCTTCATGAAGGGTGAGCCAGGCCAGGGCCTCTCCTTCTGTCCCGGGGAACTCCCTGATGATGTCCCGGGCTGTTTCCAGGGCCCTGTGGTGGTTTCCTGATGCTTCCTCCACCCACATCCTGACAACCGGCAGCTGCCAGAGGCCCACCGGGGCAACCCTTTCCCCGGGTATGGTCCCCATGTGTTCCGCAAGCTCCGCAAGGGGGGCGGGGTCGCCCCTGTCCCGGAGGATCCTGGCCAGGGAGAACTCGTATTCCCACACGCTCTGGAGGTCGTCGGCACGGCTGGAGAACCGGACGGCCTCTCTCAGCCTGTCCACTGCCCGGCGGGTGTCGCCCTTCATCATAAGCATGAGGCCTGTCTTTCCCAGGGCGGTGCCGAGGCCCCGTACATCCCCGAGCTCCTCGGCGGTTTCCACCGCCCTGGCGAAGTATTCCCCGGAGCCTTCGTAGTCCCCCAGGAAGGATTTTATCTCACCTATGCTCTGGTTCAGAAGCCTCATTCCCTTCCTGTCGTTCATGCTCCTGGCCAGGTTCAGGGCACCGGTGAACATCTTCCATGCCTGGGTGAACTCCCCCCGGGCGGAGTGGATGGCGGCGAGGTTGTTCATCAGCACACGGGCAACGTGTCTGTCCCCCATTTCGCCGGCTATCTCCATGGCCTCCCGGTAAATGGCTTCCGCTTCATCCACCCTGTTCTGCATGTATTTCACATTGCCGTAGTTCAGCAGGGCGATGTTCCTTCTCCTGTTCTGCCTGTTCGCGGTGCTTATGCTCCTTCTGAAGTAGTCCGCAGCCTTTTCCAGATGGTTCATCCGCTGGTAGATAAGCCCCAGGTTGCTGCAGATGTACATCTTTTCCTCCACCGCTTCCACGCCGCCGCTGCTTTCCGCCAGGGCCAGGGCGTTTTCAAGCACAGAAACAGCTTCGTCGTACCTGTTAAGGTCTATGTGAACAGTGCCGATGTTGTTCATTGCCCCTGCCAGACCGGTGGTGTCCCCCAGTTCCATGAAGATGTCACGGGCCTCTGAAAGGCATTCCAGGGCGCCGGCGTTCTCACCCATCCTGTGCCTGATAAAACCTTTCCTGCAGAGGGTTTCACCCAGGAGGGGCCTGTCAGGGATGGATTTGGCGGAGTTTATGATGATCTCATACAACGCAATTGCTTCCTGCCAGTCCGCCATCAGCTCGAACACCCCGGCCAGCCTCAGCCGGGCTTCCCTGACCATGGACGGGTCCTGCCCGTGGACAATGTACTTCTGGTACATTTCCACAGCTTCCCGGTTCCTGTAGTTGTCCGCGGCGTAGGCGGCGGCCTTCAGTGTGTACTCCAGCATGGCCCCGGTACGCCCGCTTTTCTCGAAGTGATAGGAAAGGTCGGCGAACATTCTCTCGTCGCCTCCGTAGAGTTCTTCAATGATCTCTCCCGCCATGAGATGGAGCTTTGCAAGCTGGCCCTCCATCTGCATTCCGTAGACCGCCTCCCGTATCAGGCCGTGGCTGAAGATGTACTGAAGCTCCGACAGCCTGTTCCAGAGACCGGCCTCGGTGGCCGAGAGAAGGTGGCGCTCTATGGGCATTCCCCGTAGCATTCCCGACAGGACCCTGGTGTTGAAGCTTCTGCCCAGCACCGAGGCCCGTTTTACCGTCTGCCTTATCTCCTCCTCAAGGGCGTCAACCCGGGAGATGATCACCTCCAGTATGCTCCCCGGCAGTTCCGAAGACCGGGAGGCAAGCTCCACCCTGTCTCCTGTGCAGTCCAGAAGCCCCCGGTCCATGAGGTAATCAAGCATCTGTTCCATGAAGAAGGGGTTGCCCTCGGCCCTTTCCCCGATTGCCCGGCGGAGGGTGTCCGACGGGGGCAGGGGAAGGGAACTGTCCAGAAGCTCGGTCTGTTCGCTGTCCTCCATTGGAGAAAGCTCTATGGCAAGGCCCGGGGATGCGGTGGGAACCGCGTCCTCCGGCCCGGGGCCATGGGACGGTCGGGAAAGAAGGGCTATAAGCGGATGGTCCGCCTCCATCTGTGTGAATATGTCACGGAGGGCGGACAGTGTGTCCGGGTCCGCCCACTGGAAGTCGTCCACCACCACGAAGGGTCTTCTGCCGCCTGTCATCACACCGGCCAGGTGGACGAAGGCGAGAATGGTGTTGTCGAACCTGGACCTTCCGTCGAGGGCTGCGTATTCCGGGGAGTCGCCTATCCCCATGAATGCCTTTATCACATGCTTCAGCCGCTTCAGCATCCGGCAGTGGTAGCCCGGGGAAGAGGTGAGCCCGGCGAAACGGTCCTCGAAGGCCGCTTCGGAGGTTTCCCTGTCCTCAAGGCCGGAGGTCCTGAAAACCCCCTCGAAGAAGGTTTCTATGGGGTTCAGGCTCTTTGCCAGTATCTCATCGCATTTGAGGTAAATGAAAGATGTGTCCTCCAGCAGCCCCCTGGCCTCCCATACAAGCCTTGTTTTCCCCATTCCCGCCTCGCCGGACAGGAGCAGAAGCCCGGTTTTGTTCCCTGAACTGGTGGCCGCGGCGAAATCCTTTATGGCCTCCAGCTCCTCCTTCCTTCCGAAGAACCCCCCCTTGAACCTGAGGTCCTCCGAAGGCGCCGACTTCCCTGTCACGGAGAAGCAGGATGGTGCCCGGAGTGCTCCGGGGACAGGGGGGCCGGGGAACCTCTCGAGGCTGAAGAGATGCTCAACGGACCTGCCCATCTCCCCGGATATCCGTATCTCACCCGGCGGGCATGCCTCCATGAGCCGTGCGGCGGTGTTCACCTTGTCGCCTATCACCGTGTAGTGGCCCCTTACTCCCCGGGAACCTATGAATCCCGCGAATACCCTGCCGAATGTGATGCCGCTCTTTATTCTGTCCCCGTAGCGTTCCCGGAGCTCCAGGGCGAAGTTCACGCTGCGTCTGGCGTTCTTGCCGCAGGAGAGGGGGGCTCCGAAGATGGTAAGTACTATCCTGCCCTTGTCGCCGCAGTCGAGGAGGTTGAAATAGCCGCCGTAATCCTCCGCGGTCCTGATCAGTGTGTCCATGAACTCGTCCATGTTCCCGATGCCCTGGAATCCGGTGAAGACCGTTGCCACATCCCTGAACTCCGGGGCGCCGGCCTCGGCTATGAAATCCCTGTGAACGAAGAGCTTCCCTGTTTCCCCGCAGCCCCCGGGCAAAGGGGGAACGGCGGCGGTTCCCGGGACACCGGCCCCCCGGGCAATGGCTATTTCACCCCGGGCCGCCGATGCTCCGGAGGCCGCGGCGCCGGTCACGGCATCCCCGGCGAAGAGGTAGGCAAAGGGACCTGAACCATAAATGTTCCAGCGGATTTCTCCGGTGTCTATTCCCGAAGTGATCCCGGTTATGTGAGCCCCTTCCCCCCGGGGAACCAGGCCCTTTATTTCAAGGGCGGCGGCCATGGCGGCGGAGCCGTCGTCACCGGGGAAGACCGCGGTGAAGGCGTCTCCGGCGAAGCTTGCCACGAAACCGCCCCCGGCGTGAACGGCGTCTATCATGCCTGTGAAAAGCCCGTTGAGTATTTCGGAAAGCCTCTCGGCGCCCTTCTTCTTCATGGCGAAGAGGGATTCGGTGAGGCCGGTGAAACCGCTGATGTCGCTGATGAGGACAGAGCCGGGGAAAACACCTTCACGGAAGCCCATGCGGTGCTGCCCGCAGATGAAACCCGGAACGAACTCGGTAATCTCGTGGAGGTTCATTTTCCCTTCCAGCCCACTAGGGGAGCTTTGGTGAAACACAATAATAATTCCCCGGGGCCCGGGAGCCAAAGCGGTGTTATTGACCCGTCCCGGGGCAGGGTGTAGTATCCCGTAACGGAATAAAGGGGCAAGGGATATCCATTCTCACAGGGGGGTGTTATTGTGAAAACGGCTGTTTATGGAAACCTTCTTCTGATCCTTCTGCTTATTCCCTCATGCGGCACGTCGGCAAACCCTGCCGGGCCGGGGGAGGGGCAGTACTCCCCCTATGAAGGTCCCGGTGTCGATCACAGCTGCGTAACCCCGGGCTCCATACCCACTCAGTGGATACAGACGGTTCAGTCGAACATCAGGCTTCACTACGCCCACACCTCCCACGGAGGGCAGCTCACCACCGGCCTTGAACGGCTGGAGGAGGCAAACCCGCTCTACTCCGTGGCCATAGGCTACTCTGTTCTTCCCTCGGAAGCCGGGGCCCTCTGTGTCTTCGACGGCCAGTACGGCGACACCTACATAGGGCCGGAGCTCTTCTGGGAAACCCCCGAGGGCATGGACATGACCCGTGCGGTACTCAGCGGCAATCCCTCCATCAACGTCTGCATGTGGAGCTGGTGCACCCAGCTGGACTGGTACGGCCAGGAGGAGGTGCAGAACTATCTCGATGCCATGACCACCCTCCAGGGGGAATACCCCGGTGTCACCTTCGTCTACATGACGGGGAACGCCCAGGCGGAAGGGGCGGAGGGATACAACAGGTTCCAGAGGAACAACCAGATAAGGCAGCACTGCGAAGACAACGGGTACTACCTGTTCGACTTCGCGGACATCGACTGCTGGTACAACGGAGAACAGAACACCTACAACCACGATGGAATGGCAATACCCTCGGAACACCCGAAGTATCACGGCGACCAGGCCGGTCATACCACCTACTCAAGCTGCGAGAACAAGGGTGCGGCCCTCTGGTGGCTCCTGGCGCTGATCGCCGGCTGGAACGGCTAGTCCCTCAGGAAGACCATTCCAGGTGTGTGATCTCGGTTACCATTCCGTCTTCCAGCTTCAGCATTACCCTCGATCCGGCGCCAAATGCGGAATCGTCTTCGTAAACCACAGCCAATTCATCCCTTCCGAACAGCTCAGGGATCTCGCCCCGGGCAAGGATACCCGCAATGACAAGGGCTGCTTCCTCAGTGAGGGGTTCAATGGGGATAAAGGACACCAGGAAACCCTCGGTGCCCTGGCCATAGGTGGTGAGCACCCCGTCGGCGAAGACCCAGCTCTTGCTGAAGGTCTGCCAGGATGGAAGCCCGTGGGCTTCCGCGGAGCCTGCCCATCCGGGTATCTCCCCGAATGCCTCGGAGCTGAACTGGGTTTCATGGAAAAGGGTCTCCTCGGGAAGAACGGTGAAGGACAACTCGCTGGGAAGCCCTGTGGCTGCCAGCAAGGTAAGGGCAAAGGGGATAAGGAACACCATCAACCTCCATTGACAGGGACACTAACAGGAAAAACTTTCAGCAACTGCTCGATCGGTGTAACCATTTATCCTAACCCTGTGAGGGGTCGCTCACCATTCCCATGAAGAGAATGGAACCGGTGTCTTCGTTCCGAATGAGGAAGACGAAGGGCCTGTCCACCCTCATCCGTTCAGGGGGCTGGGGCGCCGCGGAGGTGAGGGCCATGAGAACAGCGGTTGCCGCGGCGGCTTCCGTTCCCTTTTCGTCCACCTTCACATAGGCCTTGTGAAGGACCTGTGAGATGAAGAGGTCGGGGCTTCCTGTCATGGGGGTGAAGTCCGCTTCCGTGGTGAAGGCGGTTTCCATTCCCATGGACACCAGTATGTCTCCCAGGGAGATGGTTTCGGAGTACTCGAAACCGGGTATGGTGAGGTCTAAATGGCTCCAGGAGATCATTCTGTCCACTTCGTTCAGGGTTGCTTCACAGAAGCCCTCAAGGAAAGCTTCCATATCCACCGGCATTACGATGAGCATCGAGGCATTGCCCCCGGCGTACATCATGCTTACCGCCTGCCATTCATCGGTGGAGGCGTATTCGAAGAATTCGGTCTGGCTCATCATGGGAACCGTTACACTGGCTCCGCTGCCTGTTATGAAGGCGTCCTCTCTGGTTGCAGCTTCCTGGAATGGGTTCATCCAGCCGGCCTTGAAGTAAACGGCGTTGGTGAGGACCAGCCTGATGTCCGGGGTTATGCCCCCGCTGGGGATAAGGTCGAGGATCTTATCCATGGTGTTCTCGGCCACCCATTCATTAATCGTTTCCCTTGCGCCCTCGGGATCACCTGCGAAATCGAGGTTCTCAAGACCCGCCCGGTAGAACTCGGTTACCGCCTGCGTGAAGCTGTTAAGCAGCTGGAAATCCTCCTGCACCCAGAGGCCGTTGGAAACCGTCATTACGAAGGGTTCACCGGAGTCGCCCTCGGGAAGGGTGCCGGAAGTGACGGTTTCCGTGACCCTGCTGAATGCCTGGTTCACGAAGAACACCGGCATGTCGAAGTGAAGCACCGACGCCATTTCCCTGGCGGTTTCACCGGTGGCTCCGTTCCAGGTCATTCCCAGTGCCATGGATATGCTGAAGGGGGAGAAGAAGACATTCCCCTCGCCGGTTCCTTCGCAGACCTGGCTGAAAAGCTCGAGGGCGAACCGGTTGTTCCCGGCGGCCAGGGAGGAATCCGCCACGGAATCGGGAATTACAGGAAGTATGGACCTTGCCCAGGCTGCAACGACCAGTGTCATCAGAAGGGGGACCGCTCTTTTCATTCTTTTCTCCAATCGCTGTTTTGCAGTGATACATTCACAGCTCAAGAATATTCCACTGAAGAGCTGAAGTCATGCCCCCCGGAGCGCCGGCCGCCGGGGCGGCCGGCGCAAAGAGGAAAACTATTTCTCGATGTAGGTCATGGCCATGATGACGGCTCCCTGGGGGTCCTGCAGAACGCAGAAGCGGCCCACTTCCGGGATGTCGAAGGCCGGGCGGAGCACTTTGCCTCCCATTTCGGTAATCTGAGTAACGGTGGCGTCGACGTCGTCTACGGTTATGTAGATGTCCCAGCTCGGGGGCATGCCGCTGCACTCCTCAGGCTGGGCCATTATTCCCGCAACGGGGCTGCCCCCGGCCTTCACAACGGTGTAGCAGCCGCCGCAGGCGGTGGTGATGTCTTCGTATTCCCAGCCGAAAAGCGCCGAGTAGAACTTCTTCGCCCCCTCCACATCGGTGGTCATCAGTTCGAACCAGCCGAAGGCTCCGTGCTTCATACAGTTGTTCTCCACTTTCTCTCCTCTCATGTTCATGGTTATGGAACACAGGTAAACATATGTATACCAGAAAATATGTCAAGACCGGAAACGAGGTTGACCCCGGGGCCCCGGTGGATAATAACATCCCCAGTTGAAAGGAGAGCCATGGAGGGAAAGGACCTGAGATACGACAGCTTCTGCGGACTGAACTGCGGAGCCTGCCCTGTGGGCATGGCCAACGAACTTGGCAGGGGCGACATACTCGACGGATTCGCCGCGGACTGGAACATCGAAAGAGAAAAACTGGAATGCTCCGGATGCAAGGGGGATGTAATAGCCGGCTTCTGCCAGGGCTGCGAAATGAGGCACTGCGCCCGGGAGAAGGGAGTTGAGTTCTGCTTCCAGTGCGACGACTACCCCTGCGGCACCATAACCGACTTCAGGAACGACGATGCCGTTCACCATTCCGCCGTGTTCAGCAACCTGGCGAAGATCCGGGAATTGGGGCTTCCTGCCTGGCTCGCCTCCGAGAGGGAGAGATGGGCCTGCCCCGAGTGCAAAGAGCGTTTCGGCTGGTACTCCGACCGGTGTTCCTGCGGCTGCGAACTCCGCAATGCCGCCAGGGAAGAGGGTGACCTCGAGTGCTGAAGTTCCTGCCGCTTCTGTTGGCCTTTGCCACTGGGCCGTTGAAGACATCGTCTCCCATCCAGGGGTTTGATGGAATAGCAGGCACCTACACCGGTTCACTCTTCTCCTCCGGCTACGACATGCCGGTGGAAACCGCCTTTTCCGTCCGGGAAGGTGTGATAACAGGGGAATATCTCATGAACGACGACGGCACACTTATACCGGGCACCCTCGAGGACTTCAGGACGGCGGGCCCCCTCACCCTTGAGTGCACCTGGCACGACATCTACGGAAGCGGACCCGCCCTATTCACCTTCTCCGGTGACATGATGTCATTCACCGGATGGTGGGGAACGGGCGAAGACACGGAGGAGTACTACTGGCGGGGATACAGAAGCCGAACCGAACCTGATCAGCTTCCTGTGGAGGGCCGGTTTCAGAAAGGAAGGCGCGTATGTGGCTGTTCGCTGTTCTGATAACCCTGCAGGGTACGCCCGGGGACACCCTGTGGAGCAAGACCGGTGAGGGCTGGGAGATAACAGTGAGTTACCCTGGAACTGTCCTTGCGTACCCGGAACTGGATTCCGCCCTGAGGGAATACGCCACCTGGCAGGTGGCCGAGTTCGAGCGGCAGTTCCTGGACTACTACATGGACGACCCCTTCATCCCCGACTGGACCATGGAGATAAACTTCGTTCACGAACCCTCCCCGGAGGGAATGGTCTGCGTTTCAGCCTGGCTGTGGGACTACACCGGCGGCGCCCACGGGAATTCCCGCACCGGGGCTTTCATCTACAGCATTCCTGAAAAGAGGCTGATGGATACAGTGGAGCTTCTGGGCGGGGAGGAGCGCTTTCAGTCCTTCGCTGAAAGTGTTGTGGAGTTCCTGAAGTCCGAGGATTTCTACGACCACGGCTGGGTGGAGAGCGGCGCCGGCCCCAACCCCGCCAACTACCACACAGTTCTTCCCGTTCCTGGAGAAGACGGCGGCATAGAGGGGTATCAGGTCATCTTCCCTCCCTACCAGGTGGACTGCTACGCCACGGGAACCGTGGAGGTCTACCTTCCCGCGGACTGGGAAAGCCCGGATGCGGTTTAGCCTGGCTGAAGGAGATCTGATCGAGTTCAGGGAGTATTTTAAGCCCGGCTGCATCTGGTCATGTCTTCGAGGTGATCCTGAAGCCCTCCGTTTCTGGAAGATACTGCGGGAAACCGACGACGGTGTTCTCATGCACCACGGAACCGGCGCCGTAGCCATACTGACCATGAAGAAGGGCAGACTTAATGAGGTCAGCCTCCTCCAGGGCAGAGATGCCGAGGAAGTGATCCGCCGGGAGGGTTTCAGAATGTCAGCAGAAAACAGGCTGAAGGTGAAAAAACACCTCAGAGCCGGGGCTGTGGTGAAGGAGGTCCTCGGTGAGGCCTGGCCCCTGGCCGGTCAGATCACACACCTTTTCTCCACTGACCTTCCCGGAGGTGTGAAACTGCTTTATTACCGTTTCTCCTGGGGTGCGATTCTGGAGATAACCGCCGATGAGAACGGCAGGATAAGAAGCCGACGCTGTCTCGAGGGGGGAGAGGCCTTGGATGTTTCCCTCCGGTCCGCCGGGGCGGTTGTTAACTGAGTGTGATTTCTACAGGCCTTTATTGCCGATGTGGATCATTATGGAAAGAACATCTGCAACTGCATCGGCGGTTTTCCGTGACAGAAGGGGGGATGTGCATGACTCCATCCGCCCGTCGGTCCTCCAGGCGATCTCAAAGGTCTCCTTGTGCCTTTCTCTGAATTCGGCCAGCAGCTGTTCGGTGACCGGGCTCAGTTCGGGATCCGTCGCAGTGGACAACCGCGACCTCAGAAGCAGGGGCTCTTCCTGGGGGGAAGCGAATACCGTGATCAGACAGAGGTCGGTTCTGAAGAATCCCCAGCCTGTGGTCTTGAGGTAACCTGATCTGGAGATCCCCGGCCTGACATCCACGAAAAGCCCTGAATACTTTCCCCTTGCAATGGGCAGTGCCCTTGAGAACCTGTGGGATTCATCAAGGCTTGCCTGAAGCCCGAACCTGTCGCTGATCTCCGTTGTGTAGAGCCTTCTGCGGCGGTTCTGAACCATGTTAACGAAAACCACCGGCATCGCAGCCAGAAGCCCGAAGCCAATGACGATGGCAGCGGCCCATAGTATTCCGGTCATGTCGCCCATCTTACGATCATAGCAGGAAGAGCAATACCTGAGGATACCTTTACCGCAGAGGTTCGGCGTGAAGCCTGCCCCCTGGTCTTCATGAAATCAATAGCTGGCAAACTGTATATTCAGCCGGGCAGTGATGGAGACATGGAGATGTTCCTGAGTGAACTCACCGACGAAACAGGGAGAATGGCAATGAAAGAACTGACGATCACCTGGCAGCGGCTCCTCGATGAGCGGGAGGAGACCTGCAGCCGGTGCGGAACCACCGAAGAAGCGGTCGAGGCCGCGGCGAAAGATCTGAGCCAGGCATTGAAGCCCCTGGGAATAGGGGTGGAGCTTCAGAAGAAGTCCCTCACCCTTCAGGAGTTCAAGGCGGACCCCGCCCAGTCGAACCGAATCTGGATAGCCCATGAACCAATCGAGAAGTGGCTTTCGGCCCGGTCGGGTGAAAGCCCCTGCTGCGGCCCCTGCGGGGACTCCGAGTGCAGAACGGTAACCGTCGGCGGAGTTACATATGAAGCAATTCCCAGGGAGCTGATAGTAAAGGCGGGAATGCTTGCCGCCGCGGAAATCCTCGGCGAACCACAGGGCTGCCGCTGCGAAAAGGAAACCGGTAAGCCCTCGGGGTGCTGCTGACCGGATCATCCTTCATCGAGCACTGCCCTTACTTCCCTGGCCAGTTCCTTCAGCCGGAAGGGCTTCTGCAGGAAGTGCGATTCCTGTTCACGTATGCCCCGGCTTGTTATTGCATCGGGGGTGTAGCCGGAGATGAACAGCACTTTCACTGTGCCGCCGTCTTCCTCCAGTTTTTCGTGTAACTCAAGGCCGTTCATTTCCGGCATGATCATGTCGCTCACAAGAACATCCACGTGTTCGTCCCGGAACAGCGCAAGGGCCTTCAGGGGAGAGTCCGCAGGAAGAACACGGTAGCCGAGACTTTCCAGCATTGCGGTCCCCAGCGACAGCAGCGAGGGTTCATCCTCCACAAGAAGGATGGTCTCACTGCCTTTTTCAGGGGATTGAGAGTAACCGTCGCCGTCAGTGCTGTGGTCCACTCCCGTTGCCAGGGGGAGGTGGACTCGTATGCAGGTTCCCATCCCTGGGTTCGTATCCAGCGTTATCCAGCCACTGTTCTGCTGCACTATTCCGTAAACGGTGGACAACCCCAGTCCGGTTCCCTTCCCGAATTCCTTGGTGGTATAGAAGGGCTCAAAGGCATGCTCCACCGTGTCGGGGTCCATGCCGCATCCATTGTCGGTCACCGTTAATGAAGCATATTCGCCCTTCGGGAAATCCTTTCCGGCATGGCTGCTTTCCTTTTCGAAGCAAATGGTACCGGTCTCGATGGCTATTCTTCCGCTTCCCCGGATGGCGTCCCTGGAGTTCACCACTAGATTTACGATGATCTGGCCCAGCTGGGCAGGATCGATCCTTACCGTGCAGGGTGTTTCCTCGGGTTTCCAGACCAGCTCGATGTCTTCTCCTATGAGCCTGTTGAGCATACCGGCCATCTCTGTGATCTCCCTGTTCAATTCCAGCAGGACCGGGTTGGTGTTCTGCTTCCTGGCGAAGGCCAGAAGCTGGGAAACCAGTTCAGCGGAACGCTTCCCCGCTGACTGTATCTCGTCGAGATGCTCCCTGAGATTTTCCGGAAGGCCTTGATCCGCTACGGCCAGTTCACAGTGACCCATGATGACTCCAAGCATGTTATTGAAGTCGTGGGCTATTCCACCTGCCAGTCTTCCCACTGCATCCATCTTCTGCATCTGGTGAATCTGCGCCTCCATCGCATCCTTCCGGGCTTCGGCGGCCTTCTGGTCGGTTATGTCCATGGCTATCTCAAGCCTTACCATCCTGCCGTCGGGCCAGCGGATCATTCTGTCCACAATGCTGTATGTCCGCTTGAGGACCTTGTTCTCATGCTCCCACCTGTATGGCGTCTGACCGCTCTTCCTTATTATCTCGTTGGTGCAGAAGGGGCATGGTTCGCTCAGGCCCTGGAGGGCCTCATGACACTTTTCTCCCACCAGATCCCGCCGGAAGGCATCCCTGATGGCCCTGTTGGCGAAAAGGAGCTTGTGTGTTCTTGTGTCCGCAATGTAAATTGCCTGATCTATGCTGTCGAATATGGACATCACCTGGGCCCGCTCGGCGATGATGGCGGCTTCTGTCTGTTTTCTCTCGGTTATATCCCTGAGCGAGATGATGTAGCCTTCATCACCGGGGATCTCGGATACCCTGGCCTCGGCCTGACGGGGTTTTCCCGTTCTATTCCTTACATTCACTTCCATGGAGAAATTAACAGGTGAAGGGGATCCTGCCTGACTGGAGAGCTTCTTGATCAGCACCGCCAGTGAGTCCGGGGCTATGATGCATTCCAGCCCATGGAAAGTGAGCTCCGAAGGTGAAAGGCCTGTTATCGCCGAGGCGGAGGGGCTGATGTACACAGGCTTGAACTCGGTGTTGATCACGGCAATCACATCGGCCATGTTCTCAGCTATCAGCCTGTACCTGTTCTCGCTTTCATCAAGTTTTTCAGCAGTGTCCTTTACTTTTTCTTCCAGGGCTGTCCTTCTTCGTGCCAGAGAACCGATGAACAGCGCTGTGATCAGCGTGAGAAGCACTCCGGTGCCGGCGGTGAGCGGCACAAGCCATCCGGTGGAACCCCGGTCGTTATCAGGACCCGGTTCAATAACTATGGCGAAGGTTTTTCCGAAGGCGAAAAGGGGGTGTACCGCCCGAAGGTCGTAGGCCTGGTTCTGGAAGTATCCTGTGAGGGAAGCGGTGGAGTTATCCAGAGAATCGGTGTACCCGACCAGAATCGGCGGTGATCCTGTTTCAAGAAGGAGAAGCCGAACATCATACTGTTCTTCACCATGGGCGGTGAGTCCCTCTAGGGGGGTAAGGAACCGATGGATGTCAAGCTCCGCCGCGGCGAAACCCATGCCGCTGAACTCATCCGCACGGGGGTTCTCGGTATAAAGGAAAAGCGTTGCGCCGAGATGGCCGTTTTCAATGGGGTAGAAACCGCTCAGGGTTGGCATGGATGTTTCAGCAGCTTCGGCGGCAGCCGGGGAAAGCAATCGGTCCTCGGCGATGTTGAGCCCCTGAAGCAGTGCTCCCCGGGAGACGGCGGTTAAACGCCATACTGGCAGGATATCAGCTGAATCAGTGTGATCGCCGGATGGCAGATCAAGGTTCAAACCCTCGGTGGAGAGCAGTTCCTTGAACTCAGCAAGCCTTTCCGGCCCTACAACTGGGATCCAGGCCAGGCCCATTACCCCCCTGTGTTCAGTGAGGGGGCCTGCGAACAGGAGGAACTCTGCATGGTCAACGAAGGTGGAGTTTCCATGGAAACGGGAAAGGGAACCAAGGAGAGAACTGCCGGCACTCAGGAGTTCCCTGCGGATGCGGTCGCCGTGGCTGGCCGCGGCTCCCGAGAAACTGTTGAAGGAGGTGTGCTTTCCAGATCCGGAGGCAAAGGACGTCACAATTGAGGTAATGGAAAGGCCAAGGGCCACAACAAGAACTACATCGGCATAACGCAGGGTCCTTCCCCACTTTTCAGGATGCTTCTTTCTCAGATTGAAGGCGAATCCGGCAAGGAAAAGCAATGACGCGGGGATCAGAAAGAGCCCCGCGGCTTCCCGGCCCTTGGAACGGACCAGGGCTATCCAGTCCTCCGCCTCGATGTCCACACCAATCACCATGATCACTTCGCCGGTGGAGTGGTCGGTGACAGGGGCGGATGCGGAAACGAATGTTCCGTATTCATCAGTATAGGGCCCGTCAACATAGGGTATTCCCGTTTCGAAAACAGCGAAGTCCTCCTCCGGGGGATTCAGGTATTCCGTTCCAGGAGCGCCTTCACCCATGGGATCACCCTCGAGGTATGATTCAGGGCCGAAGAAAAGCCTGCCGTCCCTCTGGGCCATGGTCCATATCCCGCGGAAGGGGGATACCTCACCGAAAGCCTGAAGCTGTGAGTTCAGCCTTATGAAGGAATGGCTGCCGGTGTCAGCGGCGGTGAAGGAGAGTTCCTTTGCCAGGAGGGGGTCTATGGTCTGGGAAAGGCTTAGTGCCTGTTCAAGCATCTGATTCCTTAGCAAGGAGTCGGTGGTCCCTGCGGCGCGTTTTCCCGCGAAGAAGCCCCCAAGCAGGAAAAGGACCCCTAGAAGAACCGTGAACAGGTCACCCCTGCCATGAAAGGTTCGAAAAAAACGCATTTCCACCCCTGCCGCGAGTAAAGCAAACTCTTCCGAGTATTAAGCCCGGCGGTAATTTCAGCAATACCCTCTGCAGGGAACGGGGCAGGCTACACCGCGGTGAGGTCCGCCTCCTCCGAGAACACGCAGCCGAAGGTGTTCACCAGGCGGTCGTCCAGTTCCTCGGCTCCGTTCACCGCGGAGATGATGTTCTTCCTTATCTCCGGGGCGAACCCTGTGTTCAGGTCGCTGAGGTGCACCCTGTAGTACAGGTAGAGAAGCCCCCTGTCTATTCCCAGGTGGAAGGGGGGCACCGGGTCGCTGAGAATGTGTCGGTAGAACTCCTCCAGGCCGGTCATCGGCAGCTTCACAAGGGGGCACACCAGAGAGAGGTAGTTGTTGCGGTACACGAACATCCTCACCAGGGCGCTACCCCGGTGGAACTCCCAGAACTCACAGCCGTTCCTGGCCAGGACCGGATCGATGCCCATTTCCGCAAGGGTTTCCTCGATGAAGAGGGAAAGCCCCCCGGGCTGAACCCTTCCGAAAAGCTTCTTCGCGTCGAGCTCCACCCCGCAGTTCTCGCAGTACTCGTCCTCTTCCTCCATGATGAAGTTGCACGAGGGGCATACCACGGAATACCTCTCCGGGTGGCCGTTCTCCAGGATCATGAGCTCCCTGGCGAGAACCTCTCCGGGAAGGGCGAAACCCATGTTGTCCGAGCCGGAAAGCCTGCAGGTGGTCACACCGGCAAGTCTCCCGTCGGGAAGTACGGTGGGGCCTCCGCTGTTCCCGGGGTTCACCGCGGCGTCGGTTTGTATGTATCGGGATCCGTTGATGAGCTGGTTCGTGCTGGATACGATCCCCTCGGTGGCGTTCAGCGGGTAGCCGAAGGGGAATCCCAGCACCAGAAGCCTGTCGGCGATGCCCAGTTCAGAGGAGTCAAGCAGTACCAGCTCCGGGGCCTCGATCTGCCTGGAGGGCTTCAGGAAGGCCAGGTCGTTCTTCGGCGAGATCATCAGCACATCGGCCCTGAAGGCCTTGTGCTCGCTGTTCTCGACGGCTATCTCCCTCTCGCCTTCCACCACATGGTGGTTGGTAACTATCACTCCGTGCCTTGCGGAATAAAACCCTGAACCGCTTCCCCTGGATGTTTTCACCTTGAAGACAAGGCGGTACATCTCACCAATGTTCATATCAGCCTTCATGCTGCTCCATTTCCATTACTTTGGCCACCGCGGCGTAAAGCTCCTTTGCCGCCGTTTCCCAGTTCTGCCCAGAGGCCTTCTTGAGCCCCTGGTTCAGTATTTCCTCTATGGAAACGGGCACCAGGAACCTGTACAGCATGGTGTATATGCCGTACATCAGGGAAACCGCCGCCCCGAGGAAGGCCGAGGATGATATGTCCCTCCCGGCGTCCTGGTAGCGGCCCTGAAGGCTTTCCTTCACATCGGGGAGGAAGGCGTGCTTCCGGACGGACACGAGGAACTCGGTGCGGTACACCGACCGGGAGAACTCCTCAAGGGTCATGGATCGCAGCCCCCGGAAATAATCCAGAAGGATCTCCACCTTGTCAGAGGGCTGGGCGTTGCCGCAGCAGCTGCTCCAGGTGTTCTCTATCCCGGTTCTCAGGTAGCCCTGTGGGGCGAAGACATAGTCGATCTTGGTCAGGGAGATTATCCCTGTTTCAAGCCCCAGATCGAACCACCTTTTGTCCCGGCAGTGCTCCAGGAAGTCCATGGCCTCGGTGAGGTGCTCAGTGAAGGAGGCGAAGAAACCCTCAAGCTCCTCGGGGGTGTAGATGGTTATCCTGGGTTCCGTAACCCTCAGGGCCTGGAACTTCTCCATGAAGAGGTCGTCGTAGTAATCGGCGTTTATGCATATCTCATAGAAGATGTCGTAGAGCTTGTAGGGCTCGCAGAGCTCCAGGGGGACCTCCACCGAGAAGTGAAGCCTGTCCTCGACAAGGACGATCTGTGTGAGGTAGAGCACGGAGAAGTTGATCTCGGAGACCTTCCGCAGGAGGGGGTTGACCCTTTTTTCCGGCACATGAAGAAAGGGCGCGTCCACGGAAAGAAGGCCGTCCGCTATTTTGACGGAGATGACCAGGGAGCCGTGGGGGATACTGAACTCGTTTTCTCCGGTGCGGTGTTTTTCGGTGACACCGGGGCTCAGGTAGTCAAGGAAGTTCAGCACCGTTTCCCGGAAACGTCCCTCCCTGAAGGAATCCTGTGTTGTCTTCCACCTGTCGGTGAAGTCTGTCAGGCCCATGAGGCCCGCAACGGGCTCCCCGTAAATGTGGCAGCGATCCATTGACACCTCCGTGTAAGAGCGCAGTTCCCGGAAAACAAGAACGGAATATATGCATTTAGCCCAAAGGAGAAACCCTTGGTATGCTCCGGCATCCGACGCAACACGACCAACACTGTGAATGTTGGAAAACGCAAGAATCCAACATTGACAATGTTGGTATGTCTATGTATGCTCCCTGCAGGAGGATGAATGGAATCTACATACCTTGCAAGGCTGGTTGAAGACCAGAGACGGGAATTCATTCAGAAGAAGCCCGGGATCCCCCGGGAGGTTAACTGGCGAAGCCTTCTCTCCCTGGGAAGGATCCTCACCGTCACAGGGATCCGCAGATGCGGCAAGTCTACCCTTCTCAGGCAGATAGCCGCTGAGAACGAAGATTCTTTCATCTATTTCAATTTCGACGATCTGAGGCTCGCCGGTTTTTCCCCGGAGGACTACGAGCTTCTTCTTGCCATTTTTTCAAAGCCCTGCGGGAACACCGTTTTCCTCTTCGATGAGATACAGATGGCCCCGGCATGGGAGAGGTTCCTCAGAAGGCTGCACGACATGGGTAGAAACGTGGTTGCCACCGGTTCCAACAGCTCCATTCTCAGCGAAGAGCTCGGCACACACCTCACCGGCAGATACCTGGAACAGGAACTCTTTCCCTTTTCATTCAGGGAGTATCTGGCATACCGGGGAATCGATCCCCGCCGGGCTCACACCACAGGGGAGGTCTCCGAGCTGGCGGGCGCTTCCCTCGACTACCTTGAAACCGGAGGATTCCCTGAATACCTGAAGCACCGATCAAGGGAGCTTCTGGAGCATCTGTTCAAGGATGTGCTTGCCAGGGACATAATTGCCCGTCATGGCATTCAGGAGAAGAGTTCCCTGCAGGACCTCGCTCTGTACCTCATGTCGAACCAGGGTTCGAAGGTGTCCTACGGCAAGCTGGCGGGACACATAGGGTTCAAGAGCGCAACATCCGTCAAAGAATACATGACACGCATGGAGGATGTTTACCTCCTCTTTCAGCTTCACAGGTTTGACTGGTCCATAAAACGGTCCATGCTTTCCCCAAGGAAAGTGTATCCGGTGGACACCGGCCTCAGCGCCTCCGTTGCCTTCAGACCCACCCCGGAACTTGGCAGGAATCTGGAGACCGCTGTTTTCCTTCAGCTGAGAAGAAGTAAAAAAGTTTGGTATTTCTCCCAGGGGGGTGAGTGTGATTTCATCACCAGGGGTGAAAAGGGATACGAATGCACACAGGTCTGCTGGCACCTCGATCAGGAGAACCGGGAAAGGGAGGTGAAAGGGCTTCTTGAAGCCGCCGCTTTCCTGAAGGAAAGAAGTGGAACAATAGTAACGATGAATCAGGAGAGCACCATTGAAACTGAACCCGGAGTAACCGTCAGAGTGGTGCCCTTCTGGCGTTGGGCAGTGGAAAACTCCATGCAGAAGCGCATTCCCGAGGGAGGAACATGATAACAGGACGACATTCCCCGGTGCCGCCTTTATGGGCGGCTGCAGCCTTGATGGCGATATCCATGTCATTTGCCAATGGTGGTCCCGTTGAAACATCCCAGGTTCACAGCGCCGGGGAGCCCGGGCCGGAATTCGTTCAAAGGGATGTGGAGCTGGTTTCCGAGGAGCTTTTGCTCTCCCCGGGAATGAACTTCATGGACGTGAAGGCCACATACACCCTCTTCAATGCAGGTGGATCCCTGGAAACGGGCTATGCCTTCCATGTGAACGCATTTGAGTACAGGGAATACCACCTTGGTGAGTTCGACCCCGCCGAAAGCATAAGGGATTTCTGTATAACCCTGAACGGTGAAGAACTCCCCTTTGAGTTCGCCATTGTCAGGGCCGGGGAAACGGTGAAGTACTACGACACTTTCCTCAGGCTGGTGAACTGCTTCGGCGTCACGAACCTGGAACTTGCCGGGGGAGACACCTCGGTGGTGGAGGTGAGCTGTTCCATAAGGGCTTCCTACGAGGACTGGGAAACCTCCAAGGATTTCTTCCCCGGCTTTGAGGACAGGAGGTTCACCTACGACCTCAGTCCCGCGGCGAACTGGGGCAGCGGCAGGGCGGGAAGCTTCACACTCACCATGGACTGCAGGGAGCTCTTCGCCATGGGGGGAACGGTGGTCGAAGCCCCTCAGTGGGGAAGGTGGATAACGGAGAAGCTCTACCGCATGGAAGCGGAGAACTTCCCCATGGACTCCCTGCCGCCCCTTGTCATTGCCTGGGAATCCAGGGAAGCCGCTATGAGCAGCCACCTGGAGAACACCTTCGTATCCCCGGAGAACTACACGATCACCGTTTCATCCAGCCAGGGCGGCGGGTACGGCGGGGAGAACCTCACCGACGGAAACCTGGACACAGCCTGGAGCGGGGCTGCTGAGGGAACCGCCGGTGAATGGATACTCATGGAATTCCAGCCCGGGGTGAACATCGGCTGGGTGGGCATCGTTCCCGGTCTTGCCGCAGGTGAGCATCTTCTGGCGTCCAGCGCCAAGCCCCGGAAAGTCATGGTGAACACCAACCTTGAGGACTACCATTCAATGGACAGCGTGGAAGTAAGGGAGGTTACCTGGGAGGAGATCACCCTGGGAACCCCAGTCCGCAGGTATGCCGAGGTTTTCAACCGGGGTGAGTCCTATCCATATGAATGGATTCGGATAACATTCACAGAGATCACTCCGGGAACGGAATCTGAAAACCTCTGCGTGTCGGAACTGGTGGTGGCCGGACGGAACCATACAGAATGACGCCTGTTCAGGCCCCGACGGCTTAAGCCAGGTTCTTGCCATCCCATTGAGAAGGAGTTTTCCCCGCCACTGAATGTTCTATAATCGGAAGTTGATGTTCACCGGTATTCAGGGCAGCAGCAGCTGAAAAACTGGCTGGAGGTTGGTTAAACATGATGCTGAAAGGGCTTTTCTCTTTACATTCAATGATGTTTTTCATGGTATCCCTTTGCCTGGCAAACGGAGGGCCCATTGAAACATCCCCGGTTCACAGCGCCGGTGAGCCCGGGCCGGAATTCGTTCAAAGGGATGTTGAGCTGGTTTCCGAGGAGCTGGTGTTCTCACCGGGAATGAACTTCATGGACGTGAAGGCCACATACACCCTCTTCAACGCCGGTGCATCAATGGAAACGGGCTATGCCTTTCCCGTAATCGCCCTGGAATACCCTGAAGATGAAGGCTTCCTGGGGGAATTCGATCCCGCCCACAACATAAGGGATTTCAGTATAACACTTAACGGCGAAGATCTGCCAGTTGAGTTCATTATCACCAGGAACAGCGATATGATAATCAGTGAATACAGCATCCCCCTGGAGCTTGTAGACTGCTACGGCGTAACGAGCCTGGAACTGGCCGGGGGAGACACCTCGGTGGTGGAGGTGAGCTGTTCCATAAGGGCCTCCTACGAGGACTGGGAAACCACAAAGGACTTCTTTCCAGGCTACGAGGACAGAAGGTTCACCTACGACCTCAGCCCCGCGGCGAACTGGGGAAACGGCAGGGCGGGAAGCTTCACACTCACCATTGACTGCAGGGAGCTCTTCGCCCTGGGTGAGGATCTGCTGGAAATCCCCGAAGGTGCCAACTGGATCACCGAGAAGCTCGTGGAAATGAAAAGGGAGAACTTCCCCATGGATTCCCTGCCGCCCCTTGTCATTGCCTGGGAATCCCGGGAAACCGCCATGAGCAGCTACCTCGAGAACCACATCATTCCCCCGGAGTACTACACCGTTACCGTTTCCTCCAGCCTGGGCGAAGACTACGGCGGGGAGAACCTCACCGACGGAAACCTTGAAACCGCCTGGAGCGAAGGGGCGGAGGGAACCACCGGGGAGTGGATACTCCTGGAGTTCGAACCCGGTGTGAGGGTAAGCTGGGTGGGCATCATCCCCGGCTACGCGAAGAGCCAGGATCTCTATACAGCCAACGCCAGGCCGCTTGGGGTAAAGATCGTCTCCAGCATGGGAGAGAACCGGTCGACACACGATCAGGAGATACCGGAACGGTCCTGGGAAGACCTGACAGGGGGAACACAGTTCAGCAGGTATGTCGAGGTCTTAAACCGGGGTGAGCACTATCCCTGTGAATGGATACGGATAACATTCACCGAATCCATTCCCGGAATACAGTACGAGGACCTCTGCGTTTCAGAACTGGTGGTTGCCGGGTGGTACCAGACTGAATGACACACCTGCTTCAGGCGCTGCTGGCGGTGCTCACCTTTGACCCCGCCTCCCGGGCCGGGGGATCCCATTCCTTCAGCTTACCATGCACGCTCAGCGTGACCCGCTGCCTGCTTGTTCTGCCGGTGAGGGACACCCACTGGAACATGAACCCCGGGGAAGGCCCCAGGGGCCTGGGAACGGACACACTCCGTTACACATGTATGGAAGTGAATCCAGGTGAATATGTCTTTCCCGATCCTGGAAACATCTTTCCCGAAATGGGAACATTCTACCTGTCGGAGGACACTTCACTGCACCCCGGGGACACACTGAGATCCCAGGAGCCTCCCCACCTGATGCTCAGTGAAACCATTCAGATGTCAATAAGGCCCGATGACAGCTATACAGGATACCTGTTCGAGCTTATCAACACCCCGTTCATAATGGCCCCCAGAGCCACACCCGGCGGCGCTCAACAGTCCGACTCCAGGCTGGGCACCGACTGCGCAGGCCTGGCGGTGTACGGAAGGCGGCGCATGGGAGACGAAGGGGCGCACTACCTGGGCCCCCGGGGAATCGTTCCAATGCTTGAAAGAATCACCGAAGGGGAGTACCGCCTCACGGAGGGGATATTCAGGACCACCGGGGGAGAACCCGCCCCGGCGCCTGAAAGGGGGGAGATACTCCACTTCGGTGAACAGGTGTCCATTTTCCTGGAGGACCTGGGCACCGAAGGGATCCTCGACGGGGAAGACCTTGTCATACAGAGCTGGTTCGATGGACCCCATGTCTGTCCGGTAAAAAGCTGCGGCTTCGCCGGTAATACCGTTGTCCTCTACCGGTGGAGGTAACATGATATTGGAAGGGCACATTTTGTACCGAAGGACCTTGCAGGAGGGACAGGGCCGATGGAAAAGGTGAGGAACGGCGAGGACCTTCGCCAGAGGCTGGTGATTGCCGCCGGGGAGGAGGTTGCAGCCTGGGGCTGGGGAACCCTGGGAGTGGGCAGTGTTCTCACGGGGGTCACGGCATCTGCGGTGGTGCTGGAATTCGTTACCATGGGCATGAATACGAAGGAAATCAGAAGGATACCCTTCGAGGAGCTGGAGTTCATCCACGCCGCGAAGGGCGACGCATCCAGCCGGGGGTTCCCGGGGATGAACATGGAGGCGGGAATGGCGGACTCCATGACGGGCACCCTGGTGCTTAAGGCCCAGGCCGATGACCTCATGTTCATCAAATTCAGCAGGATGCCCAGGCAGGACAGGAACGAAGGGGCCCCCTTCAGGATCACCGAACACATAACCAGGGTGTATCCTGAAAAGGTCTACCTCCCGGACCTCAGCCAGTATGGCGGAAGTGGCTCATCCGGCGGCTGCCTGAAGACATTCATGATCATCGCTCCTGTCACCGCGGTGCTCACCGCCCTGGCAATGGGGCTGGGCACCGGCGAGTGGGACCTGGCCATCTACGGCGGAATAGGTACGGGGGTGATAATAGGAGCCGCTGTCTCCCCGCTGGTGAGCCTCATCAGGAGGATGTTTTCCCGCAGGGGCTGACAGACTGATTCATTCAGGTCGAAGGGTAAGGTCGATAATGAAAAGATCCTTATTTGCAGTAATTCTTGTCATGATTGCCTGCGGGGACACCACCGGACCGGAGGCAGAGGGATACACGGTCATTCCCCCGGAGAACCCCCAGCCAGCCGGGGACAGACTCTTCGGAATTGCTCCCACGGAGAGCGAGCAGGGTTTCGCGGCATCCTATGAAGAGGCGCAGAAAGCGGGCATACAGGTCGTGGAGGTTAACCTCCGCTGGGAGGACATCGAAACCTCCCAGGGTGTGTACCAGGACCCCTACGGCATTCTGGAGGCCATAACCTTCTACGGTTACCAGAACGTACAGGTGCTTCTAACGATATCCGTCATCAACACGGTGAAGAGCACCCTTCCGGAATACCTTCAGGGGTATCAGTTCAGCTCCCCGGATGTTGTCAACGCCTTCAACGCAATGGCCGACTGGGTGTTTCAGCAGCTGGACCCCTCGGTGACCATCGCTGGCTTTTCCATAGGCAACGAAATAGACATCTACCTCCAGAGCCAGGGGGACTGGACCGACTACACCCAGTTCTACCAGCAGACCTCCGCCCACTCCCGAACTCAGCGGCCGAACATCCCTGTTGGGGTGAAATGCACCGTAACCGACGGGGTGCTCGGGGGTGAACTCAGCCAGCTCCAGCAGATAAACACCCACAGCGATGTGGTAATGATCAACTACTACCCCAACGGGCCTCAGTTCGCCGTTCTCGACCCGGATGTGGTGCACACCCACTTCGATATTGTCACCGAAGGCTTTCCAGGCAGTGAGATATGGTTCACAGAACTGGGCTACCAGTCGGGCTCCGCCCACTGCGGAAGCTCCGAAACGAAGCAGGCCCAGTTCTACCACGAGATGTTCACCGCCTGGGACACCCACAGGGATCAGATCAAGCTGGTCCTGGTGGACTGGCTCCACGACGTTACACCGGAGCAGGTGGCGGAGTGGACCGAATACTACGGCCTTTCAGACCCGGCGTTCATCGAGTTCCTCTCCACCCTGGGCCTGAGGAACTACAACCACACCGACAAGTATGCCTGGCTCCAGGTGCTTGCGGAAACCCAGGCCAGGGGGTGGCAGTAGTCTCTATCTTTCTCCAGCGTTATCACAGGTTCAGTTTCAGCTATCGTTTGATTCCCCAGACGAAGGAGCAGACAAATACTTGTTGTGAAGTACTCTCAGTACATCTTCGAGTTCGGTGTTCCCCAGACCGAGACGCTTAAGGTCAATCGGCTCCCTCTGCACCAGATGTAGAAATGCTTCGACATCCTGTTTAATACTTGCCGGGGTTTCCACCCTTGGTTCAGGCGGCACTATCCTGAACAGCCTGAATACATCGTTTCGGTGCTTTCTGATGTTTCTGCTGTTAACAATGCCTTGGACACTGGTTCGGTCCTTCAGGTCCAGCCATGCTTTCATTTTCATAGGGATCATCCTGTCTGCCCCTGCAACTGGAATTCCGTCGATGATTGTCACTCCGCTGTGAAGGAACCTGTAGTAATCATTGTCGGTAAGGATTGCCGAAAGGCTTGAGGCTTCGCTGCTGCAAGCTGGAATGGGCGTAAGGTGACTACTCCGGGAAGGCACGCCAAGAATGTCCGGTCTACGGGAAAAGAGCTCAAGCATTGCTGGAAAACCAGCAATTGCTGGATCCTTGAACCGGTAAAGCCGTCTATCGCCTTTTTCGTTATCAGCAGTTCGGTATCCACCATTTCTTATGAATTCCCAGAAGACGTTCATGAAGGATGAGTCCATGGTTTCCAGGAAAAGCACTACGTCCAGGTCCTTTGTTGCTCTGAACCTGAGCCCCGCTTCTTCCATTAGAATATCGCATGCAGTGCCGCCGATCAGCACGTATTTATCGCTCTGGTCCACGAAGTGATCCCTGAAAAGTGCCAGTCCTCTTACCATCTTACCGCTCCGATGATCTCTTCAAGGGCGTCTTCAAGGCGCTCGTCCTCCTCATGACGCAATGACAGGTACAGGGACAGGGGGTCTACCGTTCCTGCTGAACTGAGTGCTGCAGGTGAGTAACTCCATAGCTCTATTTCGACCAGTCCAGGGAAGAAATGCGGGTGCTGCTCGGGAACGGTGTTTCTTCCGGCAGCTCTTTCCCATTGTGTCGATGTGGCTGCCACTGTCCTTACCTCTGGCTCTGCAAGGTTGCCCAGGATCGAAACTGCGCTCTCTCCAGCAATGGGCATTGTCTTCATAGCGTCGAAGGGTTCAACATAGAAGCGTGTCTTCACGGGAGAATCCAGGTATCGCTGAGCTTCCAGCCAAAGCTCTCTGCCATGAAACAGAAGGGACAGTTTCCTTGCCTTGCCGTTCTTCCTGTGTTCGGCAAGCCCTGCAGCCTCGATCTGGTTGAAGGCCCTTGTCATTGTCATCGTGGAGTAGCCCAGGGTCCTGGCGAGTTTACGGGGTTCCAGGGGTACTTCATCACCTTTCAGCAGAACATGCAGAAGCAGAACCTGTGAAGCCGGGGCAAGGTGTGTGGAGATTCTCCGAACAGGGTTCACCCGTTCCCTGAAAAAAACACCAAGCATGGGGAGGTACATCAGATTTCCCGGTACAATGAATGGAACTCCCAGCTTCACCAGTCTGTTCCTTTTATATGATGAAATCGATGTGGCGGAGTATACGACTTCTTCGCCTGTGTAATACCGAATGTTCTCCATGAATTTCGCAACCTGCCCCGGGTATCTCTTATCCTCATTCAGGTCATGCCATATGAGCATTCCGGTACGTGAAGCTCCCTCGGTCAGAAGCAGTCTGAAATACTCAAAGCCCTCTGTGAGGAAAAGGGGCAACCTTGAGGCTTCTTTCCACGGAGTGATTGAAGCATGCATATGAAGCGAGTCCTGAAGGTATCGCCTTAAGGACACGCTAACGGAACGAGACATGCATTCACCTCATTTCTAAACATTAACATAAGCAATGTTAACGTGAAAGAAAAGTGTTAGTGAAATGGTATAGAACACAGGTTACGGTGGGGTAGCTACCTCTGGTTTCTTTGCGATGCGACTACACCTCCAGGTGCTGGCAGTAGCCGGCCCTTCACCGCTCCTGATTGGTGAACAGGCTTAAACCCCGTTCTACCGACTGGTACTCGTATCTGAAGCTTACCATTGTGCCGTTTTGGGACTGGGGTTCCGGCTCTATCTCAAGGGCCATGACCTTTACATAGGCGTAGTCGCCGCCTGCATAGGGAATCCCCAGGAAAACCACACTGTCACTGGGATAGAGGGCGTAGCTCTGGCCATACCACATGCCATCAGGGTCGCAGCTTCCGTACATGCCCTGCTGGGGCTCCTGGAAGTATGTCTGATAGCCGTTCCCGAAGGGGCCGTAGTTCCCGCTGTAGAACCAGACCTCAAGATCGCCCTTCATGGATTCATCGTACACGTAGATGTCCTGCAGGAAAGCCGAAGACGGAGCGAATCCCGTCTGTGCTGAGGTTTCCCCGAAGATGATCCCTGAATGGTATTCCGCAGGGGAGTAGTTGTCGTAAATGGTGTAGGTCGTGTTAATTATGCTGGGCATGGTGGATACGGGAACTGAATAGTCTTCGGAGTACTTCGAGCCGATGTATGCCCTCACGGAGTAGTACCCGGCGCAGCTGGCCGTTATGGTGGCGCCGGTCTCGGTAACGGTCTGCTCCACTTCCCAGTCGGAGGATTCGTCTTCCCTGAAGTAAACTTCATATCCGTCCACCGCTATCCCCAGCGGAGACCATGTAAGCACCACCGTTCTTCCCGAGGAGGCCTGGTCCAGGGTAAGGTCCTGCACCGTGGGAATGGAATCGATGATCGTCACCGCTTCTTCGTTGCTCCAGCTGTAGAGATCAGCGTCATTGGTGGTCTTAAGGGCGTAGTAGTAGTCCCCGGTGGAAAGCCCTGCATCGGTGAACAGGGTGTCCGCCGCCTCTTCTGAGCTGTAGATGATGGTGGCGAATTCAGGATAGGACTCGATTCCCGGTTGATCTAGCCTGTAAAGGGTATAGGAGAAGAAATCCCCGTCGGGGCAGGATGTCCAGCTGAGCATCACATCATTCTCTGACACGGAGGCTGTGAGAACCGAGGGAGAGGGGCTGGAAGCAAGGGGGATCTCCAGTGAATCCTCGTTGCTCCAGGCGAAATCTTCATGATCCCCCACGGTCATCAGGGCATAGTGGTATTCAACGCCCATTTCCACCGAATCATCGGTATACTGAAGGTAATCACCGTCGGTGAACTCCCCCAGAAGCTGCGCCCCGGAGAGATCGCCCTCTATGTCCGGCTCTTCGCTTCGGTAAAGCAGATAGCCCTCGAAGGAGCTCTCCGGGCACTGGGTCCATACTGCGGTCACCTGGTATCCCGCGGTTTGATCCCCGGCGAGTTCAAGGGACAGCACCGAAGCTGAAACATCCTCTTCCGAGGGTTCAGTTCCGCAGGAAAGAACTGCAATGGCAAACAGGATGGCGGCGACGGGAAGGAATTTCATACCAATCTCCTCTGTTAATAGTCGGCTACAGCGGGTTCCTGCTGCCATTATATCCATATCCCTGGAAAAGTTCCAGCATAAACAGATGCTGAAAATCACTTCGAGAAGATCATCGCGAATTTTATTGCTTGTTTGTTATTGTATCATTTATTGAATTTATGGAATAGTGAAGTATTCCTGGCGGTCGGATATCTGAATTATCATTAGCCGTGGTGATCAAGTCTCATGAGCCCAGCAGGGGGGTATATCGTGGTAATACCGGCCAGCGATATCGGAAGCACCACCACCAAGCTGGTTGCCTTCGAGCTTGAGGGCGGCGGTCTCCGTGAGCTGGGTTCAGTTGAGGTGGGCGACTTCGTATACGAGACCCAGGTGCTGTGCATCGATCCCCCGGCATCCGTCTGCCTTTCACCCTGCCACGGCTTCGTAACCGGCATAAACTACCGGAAGGGAACCGTTACCGTCCGCCACGACATGTCCCCGATAAGGATAGAGAGCCCCCTTCCGGGAACCGTCGCTGAAACCGACGGAAGGAGGACCGTCACCGTCCGGAGCCGGTGCATGAGGCTCCAGGGGGTCCTGGGTTTCGGCTCCACCCTTTGGGGCAGTATCGCGGTATCAATGGACACCGCTGAAGAGGGGGACATTCTGATAATGCCCGGACCGGTGGGGTCAGGTGAACTGGACCTTGCCCGGGAAAAGGGCATTAAGGCCCTGGTCGCCCCATCCATACCCGCAGGGGAGCTGGTGCGCTGGCTCGGAAGGGGACCGGGGCTTTTCATAACCGGGAACGAGGAAACGCCGCTCTCCCTTCTGATACTTCAGGGAACAGGGGGATCGGTACTCACACCGTACACCTGGGAGGCCCTGAAGGAGCTTTCAGGCAGACAGGGCGCCACGATGGTGCGTGCGGGAACCCTTCCCCCCTTCCTGGCGGTGACCATGGAAGGGGAGGGGGCCGGGGACCGGAGGCCCGGAGCTATTTATGGGTCTTAGCCTTTCCGCTGTAGGATCCCTTTACCCAGTTCCAGTTCAGTGCCAGATGGATGAGGCCAAGCAGCACCAGAAGCGATCCCCCGATGGGATGCCAGGTGTGGAAGAACTCGTAAAGGGAGCCCCGAAGGACCGCCGTTGCCACCTGGAAAAGAACCAGAAGAAGAAGTATTGGATTGATGACCTTCAATGTGAAGTTTCTCATGCTAACCCTCCTTTGAGCGGTGTGAACGCCGAAATAGAATACACCCGCTTCGAACACAACCTATAACATCCCAACCCGTTGTCAAGCTGGAGATTATTCCATAGAGCTGCGGTTCCTCAGCCCGGTGTGACCCCGGCTCCCGATGCAAGCAGGTCCGTCAGCATGGTCCTGTCCCCTGAACGGACAAGGGTAAGGCTGCTTTCTCCGTCGACCATCCTCTGGGTCTCCAGTATGTCGAACATTGTGGAGGCTATCTCCGGGTCCCGGCATATCTCCGACATGGCCTCGCCCACTATTGCAGGGCGCACCGCTGCGGCTTTTCCGAACTCCACCGCGGCGAGTTTTTCCGCGGTGCTTCTGATAATGCTCACCTGGTTGGCGCCGTCCTGCTTTATGGCCGCTGTAACCTGCCTGAGGCGGTTCACCACCTTGCTCTCGATCTGGTGTATCATCTCGGGGTCCCTGAAGTGAACTTTCCTTATGTAGATGGAGCCCAGGCGGTAACCCCACTCGTTGGACTTGGGGGTAACCTCGTCGCGGACGGTCCTGCTCATCGAGTGGCGGTCAACCAGCATCTTCGCCAGGGGGAGGTTGCTCAGGCACCGTACGGTGGAGTTGCTCACATTCGCCGCCAGGGAGCCCCTGGGGTCAACGTTCTTGAACAGATAGGCCACTGGGTCGCTTATGTACATCTCGTACCAGATGCCTATGCCCATGGGAGCGCCCTCCTCGGAGTTCACCGGCTGGCTCCTGAGGTACTTCTGATCCAGGCGCATGTCAGTCTTGTGGCAGCGGCCCAGAAGCCCAACGAAAAGGGCCTTCCAGCCCAGCTTGAACCACAGCAGGTAGAAACCCGGCTCCTCCAGCACGCCTATTACCTTGCCGAAGAGAACATAAACGTGGTACCTGCGCTCGTGGACAACGGTGTAGAAACCGATAAGCCGGAGCAGCCAGAGGAAAAAGGGAACACCGATCAGGAACCCGAAGAACGAAGCCACCGCGTAAAACAGGGTGATGCTCATGGCTTTACCTCCGCTATTATGCGCCGTGCCTTGGTGAACAGCCCCAGCTTCACCGTGCGAACATAGGATTCCAGGGAGTCGCCCCCTGCCTTCTTCAGCACGGAGAGCTGCTCCGCAAGGCGGCGCAGGGGCTCCACGTCCGCCTGGGCGTTAAGGGTCTGAATCTCCACCGCCCTCTTCGACTCAACTATTCTCTGGTCGGCGGCGGCATTGGCAAGGCTTATGTCAGATGACACCTGGTTGTGGGCTGTGTTTATTGCAGCCAGGGCCGACTCCACCTCCTGGGGCGGGTCTATCCCGGTTATCAGCGAAGCGTCCAGGAGAATGCCGTACCTGGCCTGGGAGCACCTGCACTCGTTGTCCATGTGGTCGTTCAGGTCACGGAGGTTCTTCCTCAGGTCGTTTATGGAGATGCCCTCGACGAACACCTCGTTGGCCTTCATTTCTGCCTGGCTCTTCCCCGGAGCTTCGAAGGTTGCTATCCTCTCCCGGAGCACCGACACGAAGTAACCCATCACATGAACAATGGGCCTGGTGACACCGAAGATGTAGGCGTAGAGGTTCCTCTCGGAGACCTGGTAGCGTATCTGGCCGGTGAGCCCGGTGTTCAGCTGATCCTTGGTAACCGCCTCCAGCACAGTGCCGTTCCTGTTCGCCGAGGGGGTCTCGTGGTCGAAGGCCATGTTGGCGATCTTGGTGGCTATGGATACTTTGTAAACCTTTTCCCAGGGCAGCTTGATGTAGGGGCCCCCGGGCATTATCACCTTCACCTGGGGGAAGCAGTACCTCTGCTTCTCGGTGTCACGGAGCATCCCCGAAATTACCTCGTCGTCAAGCGTGGTAAGGCCCCGGAGCCTCTGGGCCCTTCCGAACACGGTCTTCACCGCCCTCTCGTTGGGCCCCACTGTGTAAAGCCCGGTGAGAATGTACCTTATCAGCACCCAGGCGCCGAACCCTATCAGTATACCGTTCAGCATGTGATCCCCTCCTGAAAGATGTTGCCGCTCACTATAACGCCGGAGGCAGATAAAGCAAGCCGGACAGGAGGAAATGGACACGAAGGCAATGCAGTTCCCTATGCCGTTTTCCCTGTGAATCCTCCATATTCCCACAAAGGACCCGTCAGTAGCCTGTGATCCAGGAAGAAAAGGGGAAAGAATGAGAACTGTGGCCGCCTTGCTGCTTCTGCTTTCAGCGCTGCTTCATGCGGAAGCCGATGATGTGTACCCCGATGTGCTGTGGGCCGACCTGACCGGAGATGGTTCGGAAGAACAGATACGGCTGGTAATGTACGGCATGAACCACAACGACCCCATGGACGCCCATTACAGGCTGTCGGTTCTCTCCGCCGACGGAAGCTCCCTATGGGAGGACACGGAACCCGAATACTCGTTCTACATAGGTCACTTCGGAGTTGAAGACCTTCAGATAGCGGCGGACATCAACGGCGACGGGGCCATTGAGATCATTTCCCCAACCGCCATGTCCGATGTAAGCCCCTGCCTGTTCCGGGTTTTCACCTGGAGCCGGGGCCGTTTCACCGGCACCGACGGCGGCTACCTCTATGGCGTCTCTTCTATGCCGGAAAGTTTCCTCTGGGGGGGAGACGAGTGGTCCGACGAGAACAAAAGCTGGGTGGGAAGGTTCCTGGGTGTAACGGAAGAAGGTTTCCTGCATGCTTCCATGGTGGGAATGGATTCAGGACCGATCATCTTCGGCGAAGTAATCCTGAAACCCTTCCCCGGCGGAATGGAGGTCGTTTCCTGGCCGGTTCCTCCCGGGTCGTGGGAGTAGCGCTTTTACTCTGATCAGGGTTTCCTGAGGTTCCTGAAGAACAGTTTCTGATGATGGTCACGGCATTCCATTCCGTACTCCTTCAGGCGCGGCGATAAGGTCTCGCAGGTATGGTCTCAGAAGTCTGTGGATCAGGGCCAGCAGACCAACTCCGATAAGCACTCCAAGCACGATGTCCTATGAGAACCCGGCTATTATCACCCCCAGGGCATACATAGCGTCCTGCAGTATCGGGCTCTCCGGAGACACAAGTGCTAACTCTGACCCGAATAGAAGACCGAAGGCGTGGCTGCCGAGTAAGTTCCTGGTGAAAGCGGTAACATTCCCGGGCATGGTGCATACCGTAAAGGCCGTGACGGCGAGAGGGGCGGTAAAGCCAGCTCATCTCAACCAAAGGGATTAAACTCAGTACGTCATGCAAAGGAGTTCCCTGGGACAGAAGGATGCCTGGAGGACGGAGTGGTAGTTCCGGGGATCCGGTCCCGCAACGTTGAGTACCATGTTCCACTCTACCTCACCATCTATCATCTCGGCTATGTTTACCATAAGTGCTCAATACTCATGATATGTTAGTGCCATTCCTGGCAAATCAAGCTTACGTTCAATCATCTGACAAATAGGAGAATCATGTTAGAACCCGGAACACTAAAGACCAGACAGATCATAGCGGCTGATTACTCGGCATTCATTTTATGCCTCACAAGTTTTCTGTTCCTGATCACAGTGCTGGCTCTGCCTTTTCTTCTTGTAACCATTCCGATGCTTATCCACAGGGTCCGGCAGATCCGTCGAACCCTTCAGGAGGGGCTGACCACCAGTGGATCTGTGAAAAGGGTGCGGTTCAACCGAGGCTACAACACGGTGTGGTTCTCCTACCAGTTCCAGGGAGAGACCTTTGAGGCCGTGAACAAGATCCCATGGTATAAAAAGCAGGTTGAGGAAAACAGCACCGTTAAGGTGAGGCATTCAATCGAGGATCCGTCAAGGGCTTTCATTCAGCATTATTACACCGAGAGCGCGACCGAGTTCAGGTCGAGGAAGGGGAAATGATACAATCGCCATCGGAAAACACCTCAAGCTGGTGGATTATCCAATCATTCCATTCGGATCGAATGACTTTGCGTGATTGGATAGGAACCCATTCCATATGTCAGGGCTTTTCGTTCTGAACCTTCTCAGGCGGTGCGATAAGGTCCCTGAGATAGGGTTTGAGGAGTTTGTGTATCAGTGCAAGCAGAATCACTCCTATAAGCACACCGATCACGATGTTCCATGAGAATCCGGTAATTATTACTCCCAGTGCGGTTCCCGCAGCCGGTGGGTGTTCCGTGTTGGTGGAGGCCATGGCCAGCATGGCTCCGCCAACTCCAAGGGCATACATTGCGTCCTGCAGTATGGCGCTTTCCGGCGACACAAGGGCGAACAACGACCCAAAGAGCAGGCCGAAGGCGTGGCCGCCCAGAACATTCCTTGTGGATGAGGTAACGCTCCCGGGCATGGTGAAAACCGTAAAGGCGGTGGCGGCAAGTGACGCGGCAACCACCAGGTTCTGCTGCCGCAGGGCCATGAGAACCAGAAAAATGCTTATGGAGGCCAGCAGGCTCTGCAGCACATAGCTGATCCAGTGCAGCGGGAACCGTTTGTCGAAAGCGTTCGAAAACCTCATATGCACCACCCCTCTGAAGCAACGGCAAAGATTATAACTGTTTTCAAGCCGGTGCGAACCGCCCCAGCCAGGGCAAAGCTGATGCCGGCACTGAATGAAGGGTGCCGATTTCACAATAGCCAGCATTTTAGTCAGTCGAGACACCATGGAGTTCAGGAAAGAGGAGCATACAGCCTTACCATGGGCTCGCCAGAAGAGTAGTTCATTTCTATCTTATGACATAAAAGTCTTACAATGGAAATGAAATGGCAAGGCCCACCGAGTTCGAAGCATTGGCACAAAGGCTTCCGGTGAAGAGCCCTGTTATGAAGCAGCCAGCAGGAACGGAGAGACTATGAAGAAACTCATAATGGCGACGGTGCTGTTACTCGCCGCATGCGGCAGCAGCCCCTCTGAAAGCACAACCATTCAGAACGGCAGCTGGCAGGGAACGGCCTTCGACAGCACCGATGTGTCCTTCACCGTCAATGACGGCCAGATAGAGAACATGGCCTTCCAAATTACCTATGACATGGCAAGCCAGCCGGACACGACGGTTGCGTGGAGCTTTGATACAGAGATAACCGACGACTCGTTCCAGTACCTGCAGATCACAGGAGAGAACAGCTGGGAGTTCGGCCTGAACATGACCGGCACCTTTGTCCCGCCGGACCATGTCTCAGGGGACATCACCACCTGGGTGGTGTTCACCGAAGGCGGCGGAACCGAAACCGACACCCTGGAAACATCCTGGAGCGCGGCGCCCGAGTAAACCGGTAAGAAATATTACCGGTTTAGCCACGAACTGGGAAGAAATGTTACCAGTTTCCACATGCGAGTACTCTGAAGACCGGCAAAACTGAAGGACTTTGCGGAATTGCCTTGACAAATCCGCAAAGTGTTGCATAATTGCCATTATGAAAAGGCACATTGAAGAGATCGTCGTTGAGGATATCCGGAAGAAGATCGTGCTTCTTACCGGGCCAAGGCAGGTGGGTAAAACATGGCTTGCCAGGGAAATTGCCGGGGAACACTTCAAAAGGCCCTGTTATCTCAACTACGACAGTATTCCGGACGCACAGGCCATTCAGCGTCAGAGCTGGCCGGCGGACGCCGATCTGATCGTTTTCGACGAGATTCATAAAATGCCAGAATGGAAGCGTTTTCTTAAGGGTGTGTATGACACGAGGCACCCGGGGACTTCGATCCTCGTTACCGGAAGCGCACGAATGGACACATTCAGGCAGGCGGGAGATTCACTTGCAGGAAGGTATTTTCACCATAGGCTGTGGCCGTTCTCCGTCGCGGAGCTGAAACATTCCCATTCCCCGGATGAAAGCCTCAGGCTGCTGCAGGAGCTCGGAGGCTTTCCTGAACCTTTTCTGTCCTCCGATGGGGTTTTCATGAAGCGCTGGCAGTCACAGTACTTCACCGATATTGTAAGGGAGGATGTGGTGGAGTTCAGCCGGCTTCATGAGATCAGGGCCATGCGCCTTCTTGTGGAACTGCTGAGGAGCAGAGTGGGTTCGCCGCTGTCCTGGTCTTCAATAGGGGAAGACCTTCAGATCGCGCCGAACACAGTCAAGAAGTATGTGGAAATACTGGAAGCCCTTCATGTGGTATTCCTTGTGAGACCCTATCACAGGAACATTGCAAGGGCAATTCAGAAAATGCCCAAGCTTTACTTCTACCACACCCCTTACGTAAAGGGAAATGAGGGAGTTCTTCTTGAGAACACCACGGCAATATGCCTCAGAAAGCACACCGATTTCCTGTCAGCGGCCACCGGCAGTGAAGTTGCCCTCAACTACATCAGAACCAGGGACAAACAGGAGGTTGACTTCGCGATAATGTCAGATGGCCAGTTGGAATCCCTGATCGAGGTTAAAACCGCCGACCGAACCGTTCCAGCCTCCCTCAGGCTTCTGGGAAGCCGCATACCCTCCGCTGAAAAGCTGCTGCTGGTAAGGGACCTTCCCGTTGAGACCGATGTGGATGGCATAAGAATAAGGAAGCTCTCACGGTGGCTCTCGGAACTGAAGGCTTAGGACTTGATGTTCCCCGGCTGAGTTATTCCTGGAAAACAATCCTTCCAGCAAAGCCGGGAAGGAACTTATTGAAGCCCCTTGCATTGGAAATGATGAACCTCAATGTTCATTGACGGCAGTTAGAGATCGACAGAAGGAATGGAAGGAGCACACAATGAACGAAAGAACACTGAACGCCATCAAGGAAGCGATCCTCCTTGAGAAACGCGGCCAGGTCCTCTACAGGAGCGTTGCGGAGAAGTCAGGCAGCGCCACCGTCCGGGAAGTATTCACCAAGATGGCCGAGGAGGAGGAAAAGCACGAGAAGACCCTCGGGATGCATTACTCCTCACTTGTAAGCAGCGGCAAACTGGCCGCCATCGACACTCTCGGCCAGGTCGACGACCACACCGGTGAAATGATCACGGACAAGATCAGGAAAGAGATAAAGGCAGCAGGCTATGAGGCCGCGGCAATAGCCGCCGCCATAGCCCTTGAAAAGGAAGCAGAAAGGTTCTACCTGGAAAAGCGCGACAGCGCTGAATCCGCCGTTGAGAAGGATCTCTTCGACTGGCTGGCAACATGGGAGCACGGCCACATGGAGCTCTTGGCTTCCATGGACAGGGCACTGATGGAGGATATCTGGTTCGAGAACGGCTTCTGGCCGGAGATCTGAAGCCCTTTCCGGGGTCACCTGTCAGGAAGCGGCACCGGCACGGACCCTGTAGTGAAGCCACAGGCACCCTTCAGCTTCAGTCCTTACGGACAAAAGCTCCAGCCGGGCCGGAGCCCCGTCAGGGGTAAGGTCGTCGCAGTCAGCCAAAGTGGGGGTCCTGCGGCCTCCGATAAGGGCCGGTCGAAGGATGAGGTGCACTTCGTCAACCAGGCCTTTCCGCAGCATGACCCCGTTCAGGGTTCCCCCTCCCCAGAGCCGCAGGGCACTAAGCCCGAGCTTCTCGCGGAGCTTGAAAAGGGCGCCCTCAAGGTCCGCATGCACCTCTCCGCCGATGAGGTATGGGATATTCTCCGAACGCAGGAAGGCCAGATAGTCAGCCGGGGCAGATGTGGATACCACATGGAGTATGTGATTCCCGGGGGTTTCAGTGGCCCTGTAGCCTGAACGGCACCGCCCCCGCCCGTCGATGAGAATGGCCCATGTCCTGGTTCCGGCCAGAACGTCCTCCGGAAGGAAGTCCTCAAAAAGACAGCCAGGGTCACCGGCATGAACCGGCAGTTCCCGAAGGGGCGCACCGCTCTTTATCACGGTTCCGCTTCCCATGATGGTCCCCCCGGGGCGCCATTCATCCTCTATGGCCCGGGATATCTTCTCCCACAGGGCCGAGTCGTCGGGCATGACTGCTGTTGCCGGGTGAGTGTCGAACATTGTCATGTCCGGCCCCAGTGCAATTCTGCCGTCAACCGAAGCGGCCATCTGCATTATCACACAGGGGCGGTGTTCTTTTATCACGCTGAACCCACTGCATTCCCTGGACCGGGGCCGCAGCCTGCCTGCCCCCTTTGCCTTTCCCTTCCTTCCAGCGGGGAAGACCCTCTCCTTGCCTCTCTCAGACAAGCGGTATCCCTATCTGAGCAGGTCATGACCACCATCGTCTCCTGTGAAGAACCTGCCGATGCTGGAAAGCTCTATCACATGAACCGGCTTTCCCTCACTCTCATCGATGCCGTAGTTCAGCGCACCCATGGGTATAATGGTGCCCATGATGTATTCGGTGAGGTAATTCCTCCAGTACTCGTACATCTCGAAGGTTTCAATGAAAAATGTCCATTCTCCTGAGTCGGTGTAATCCTTAAGGGCCGGCACTCCCGAGTGGAACAGCACCACCAGGGGATTGTTCATTTCGCTCTGGTATTCAATGAAGGAGGAGAGGGTCACAGGTTTTTCGAAGGAGGCAAGGGTTTCGATGGCATGGTAGGACGAACCGGAGAGATCCGTTCTCTCCCAGCGTCTGTGGTTGAGCTCGTTTATGGCCTCGAAGCTGAACAGCCATGAGGTCCCTTCGCCCCACACATCCCTGTTGAAGCAGTATCCCTTTGGATCCTTATCCTCTGGTGAGTGCTCCTTCAGAATGCACAGCATCTGTTCCGGCAGAGAGGTTTTCAGCCATCTCTCTCCCCTGGGGGATATGCGGAACAACGGTTTTTCTTTTCCGCCGGTTATCTCAATGGAGGCAAGCCCGGTAATGATAGCTTCCAGCATTGCCCTCCTGAGCCTCATGGATGATGTGTAGTGTTCAAGGAATGGGATCGAGGGGGGAAGGGGGGCAAGCCCCTTTGCCAGTTGCCTCTCCGTTTTGGCATAGAGCCCTCCGGATCTCCTTGAAAGGGGCAGGGGTTTCCCGGCGGCGGCGGTGAGCACCTCTATCATGTCGTACAGCATGAAGGGAGGATTGGGCTCAAGGACCGTGTCACGGGTCTCAACCCCGTCCGGATCTCCATAGGACGGGTTGAGGAACATGAATATCCTCTCCGGCAGGAACACCATGAGAGTTCTGTCAACATCCGAGTAGAACACCTGGAGCAGCATGTTCTCCAGCAGCATGGTGAAAGCCTCCATGATGGTTTCCGTCTCGTATTCGCCGGGAATGGACGGCAGGAACACCAGGGGTATCCAGTATTCTGGGCCGTTGACCATCTCCCTGAGAATCCTTTTGGCGCAGGTGAAGACCTCCTCCATGCGAATGCTCTCAGGGTCGTGGTCCAGGATGTCCATGTGGGAACCGGTCTCCCATTCCATTAGGCTCCTGCATCTGAGGAACCGTCCGGGCCATGCGGCGCCGGCCACCTGTATGGCCAGGTCGACCTCCTGCCATCTTCCGTTCCTGCGTTCCCTGGTAAGTGATTCCCTTTCCGCCCTGGTGTAGAACAGCCTCATATAGGCGATCAGGTCTCCAAACGGGATCTCCGCCAGGTCTTCGCTCTCGTATCTCAGTTCGACAAGGGAGTTCACCAGCCTGTGGAACCGCCTGCCAATAGGGGTGAAGGACAGTTTTTTCCCGGAGGCCGAGGCTGAAAGGAACTCGCAAAAGACGAGGTTGTCTGCGGTCTCCACGGGAACGGTAACGGCATCAACGGACCCGGGCTCCATGTCAAGGAAGAACTCCTGATCCTCCTGTCGAAGGTCATCCCACATGTGCAGCATTTCGATCAGTTCCGCCCAGTCCAGGTTCAGCAGCTTCATAGCCCTCCAACGGTCAGAATAATTCCTGAAATACCCAACGAGCCTTCACGTGTCAACAAGTGAGAACCGACGGCAAACCGCCACAACACAAAGGAAGAACAAAATATCCAGATGTACTCAGATCCCTTCCAGCTGTAGAGGCGGTTTGCCCGGAAAACAGACATATTATCAGCATAGGTAAAGGGGGAAATGGATGCCCAGTATTTTGATCCATCTCGATGAGAATACCGCTGCAATGCTAGAGAAAGCCGTTTCCATAAGTGGGACCAGCGTCTAACAGTGGGTGGGGGAACTGGTTCAGAGGTCGCTGCGGGAAGACTGGCCGGAGGGATACTGGAAGCTCTTCGGTTCGGTGGACGATGCCTCCTTCTCCGAACCGGAGGAGCCCCATCAGATCAGCGGGGAACAACAGGCCGGGTTCGCCACCTTATAACCTATCCTACACTGGAATGATATGGCACACACCTAAGAACAGCCGGTTACCAGGGCACACGAATTGAAGAGTTCCTGGAAAAGCTTATAAGCACAGGGATCAGCATCCTCGTAGATGTACGCAGGAATCCCATGAGCCGGAAGAAGGGGAGAAGGAAAAATGATGATAAGGAAAGACACGGACATTCCGGCCTCGGACGTGACCACAGAAGGCGCCGAGGGAGTGAAGATAAGGGTGATAATCTCCGAAGAGGACGGAGCCCCCAACTTCATAATGAGTTCCCATCCGGAAATACCCCAT